>Ga0214543_1000979_pt1 | contig 53006 bp, 35 predicted proteins | sample CNSS2metaG_FD_160094 | JGI IMG/M metagenome (GOLD analysis project Ga0214543, IMG submission 160094) | Root nodule microbial communities from cowpea collected in UCLA plant growth center, Los Angeles, California, USA - CNSS2 | ecosystem: Host-associated > Plants > Roots > Nodule | place: USA... | reverse complement strand
AAAACCATATGTCGTAGTGAACCATATTAGTCCTGTACAAAAACGAAACAAATAGTTAGATCTGACAAAATATAAGAAGAAAATGAGTTGTTCGGTTGAGAAAACTCAAAATAAAATCGACTTCTGGGTTAAAACCTGTAAAAAAATGCATGAAAAAGTTAGATCTGACAAAATATAAGAAGAAAAATAGATGTTCGCTTGAGAAAACTCAAAATAAAAACGACTTATGGGTTTAAACCTGTAAAAAAACGCATGAAAAAGATAGATTTGACAAAAAATAAGAAGAAAATGAGTTGTTCGCTTTAGAAAACTCAATAAAATAGACTTTTGGGTTCTTACCTGTAAAAAAACGCATGAAAAAGTTAGATCTGACAAAATATAAGAAGAAAATGAGTTGTTCGCTTGAAAAACTTAAAATAAAATTGACTTTTGGATTCTTACCTGTAAAAAAACACATGAAAAAGTTAGATTTGACAAAATATAAGAAGAAAATGAGATGCTTGCTTGAGAAAGGTGATAACACTTGCGAAAAAAGAGATACAACATCTTCAGATCTGCTTAAAAAAACGATATATTCAGATCTTCTCATTTGAAAAAGCGGAAAAGAGGAAGATGAAGAGGTGTTGTTTGCGCGTGAGAAAAACAGAGAAAAAAGGAAGGTTGAGAAGAAGCTAAAGATTTGGTGTTCGCCATGGTGTTGTGTGTGAGTGATCCAGAAACAGAGGAAGAAGCTGAAGATGTTTGAGAAAGAGAGAGAAGAAGCTCTGAAGAGTTTGAGAAAGAGAGAGAGAAGACAATGAAAATGTTTGAGGAAGATAGAGAGGAAGTTAAAGAGGTTTGAGAAAGAGAGAGAAGTTTGAAAGAGATGATATTCTGTGTGGGATACGGATAGTGAAAACAAAATGTGTGAGATTGTTTTGTTTTTGATTTATTTTTTTATCTTGAAAATTCTGAGAAGATGACACGTAGTCATCTTTTCCTAGAAAGAAAAATTTGAATGCAAATGATTCAAAAAGATTAAAATATTGAAAAAGTTACCCTTTGTTAGTTCACAGTTGTATATAGTATTAGATGTTGGTCATTAAGAGAATATAATATTTTTCATTCCTTTGTCATACATTTTCTCTCTCAGTAGATTAGGTTTCTTAACAATCAGAATCTTTAACAAAGTTGTAACATACGATAATAAAAGCTTAAGGACCCATTTGAATAATGCCTCGAGATTGTGCATTGTGTATTAAGTATGATAGGAACTCTTATCTACAATTCTCTTTTTGATGAACTAACTTTGAAACAGTTGGAGTTAACATAGACAACATATTGAGAACGTAAGCAATAACACAAAGGATTGGAATTGATGCATTTTATTTGTTGTTGTAAATATTGAATTAAATTAAAGTCATCACCCAAAACAACTTCAAAATCGTCATTGCAATAAAATTTTCCCAATCCATATCGTCCGCCATTTTTGAAATTGACACAAAAAATGAACCTCAAATTTTTGCACGTTAAAATTTTATATGCTTATACTTAAAATGACAAATTAATTTGAATGACTTAATTCCTCCTTTTCAAGAACTAAAAAAAGGTAAAACAAATTAATTTTTCAAATTTAATTCCTATCATTATTTAATTCCATAAAACTTTAAATATTTTCTATGACAACATGAAATAATCCTATATGCACTATTTTATTTAATAAATAAAAACAATGACATTACATATAGAACCTTCTATTATTCAAAACCTCTGCCCTTGAACTATAGAACCCCATTTGTGCATGGCTTACTCAGAAATGGGTCTTCAAAGTTGCTTCAAACCACACAAAGCACCTCTTTTCACATCTTCAACCAAGCCAAGCCTCGTGAACACTTTGTAATTACACTATGCACCAAATAACTCAGCCACAACAACTATAAATACACAAGCCAACCACCCATCCACCTAGTGTTTAGTTAAAAAAAAATTCAATGCTTCACCTACCTACCAGCAAGAATCTTTCTAAGAGAATCTCTGCTGAGCTCCTTCAGTACATAGTGTGAATATTTGATTAGTGTGATAAACTAAAAAGTGTTTTAAAAGGGATTAGTGTGAGACTTTGTGAATATTTGATTAGTGTGATAAACTAAAAAGTGTTTTAATTGATAAAAATAAATGATTACCAATTTACCATTTTAGAGAAATGTGATATAAATTTAAATGTAAGTAGTAAAAATTATATTATATGAAATTGAATTCATTATTTATAATAAAAAAATTAAAATTGAAAAATAAAATTAAAACTTATAAAAGGGATTTGTAGGAATAAATTTCAAATATACTTTCTTAAATAATAATTTGTATATTATTATTTAAATTATTGTTAACAAAAAATATGTCATAATTATTATGTTGACAATTTATACAATGATATTAAACCATAATAAAAATGGACAATAACATTATTTTATTATTATAATTATTATTTATTATATTAATATTGGATTTATTTATATAATTATAATTATCATTATTAATACTGTTCTTATTGTTACTAATAGATTCAGGTATTAGACACTCAGTTTGAAGGATAATATTCAATGGATGATGCCTATAAGGTGACCAACCTTGCCTTGCAATGTGTGTCAATAGATCCCAAGTTTAGATCAAACATGGATGAAGTGGTCACAACATTGGAGCAACGGTAGGTTCCCAATGCAAATGGAGGCAATCAAAATGTGTTTTATGATTCATGTTACTCTTTAAATTCATATTATCTTTAAATAATATTTCTCTATATTCAATTTCATTCACTATTTATTTATTCTGAACACTTCTAAACATTTAAAGTTTAGTACTTACTTTCTTCAATAATTTTTTTTCACGCTGATTTTCCTTTCATAGTTATAATTTCTATATTTGATGCATGCATCTTACATTCATCTTCATTTTAATGATCAAACATCCTTTTTGAAAGTAAGTTTTAAAATAGTATTATTTGAATTAAGTTATTTTAAGCGTGGGAAAAATATAAAATGTGAAATTCAATACATAGTAATTCAAATATCAAGTCTATTTAAATTATTTCAAATCTAAAATCATATTTTTGGATTTTAAGTTCAATTCACTTAATCGCATTGGATTGAATTAAAATTGGATTATTTTTTGGATTTTGAAAATCCAAATCATGATATATCTAAGTTGAGCCAAGGCGATTGAGAATTAGGTCAAGTCAAGTTGGCCTGAGTCAAAAGTTAAGCTGAATCGATCCAATACGAAGGTTGAGTCAGATTAACCTAAGTTTAGTCGAGTATTCCTTGCTCGAGAAGAGTTGGCTTGAAAGGTTAAGTCGAGTTGGTCCAGACCAAAGGTTAAAATGAGTTAGTTCAGGCCAAAGGTCAAGATGAGTCACCTTAGGCCAAAGGTCGAGACGAGTCAGCTTGAGCCAAAGGTTGAGACGTGTCTACCTAGGCTGAAGGTCTAGACAAGTCTTTCACGAGTCAGTCGAAGGTCTAGGCGAGTTGGAAAGTCAAGTCTAATCAACTCGGGTCAAAGAATCGAGTTGAGTTGGCCTGATATGAAGGTTGAGATGTGTTAGCCTAAGCCGAAGAATTGAGATGAGTCAACCCAGATCAAAGAATCAAATCGAGTCAACCTTAGCCAAAGAAGTTGTTATGGTATCGTAGCATGCGGAAGCACAGGATCGTGACAATTGGAAATTAAAGAGAAGTAAGTAAAAGAGCAAGAGAAATAACACACAAGGATTTACATGGAAAACCTTTTTTGAATGTAAGAGGAAAAACCACGGGACGATAATGAACAAAGTTCCACTATGAAAAGAAGAGTACAAAGCTCTTGAATGGAAACAAGAATCCTCACCAAAATACACTCAGGTGTATATTACAAAGTGTGTCTCTGTAAATTTTTTTCTATGTTTTTTTCAAGTCATAGAGATGTTATTTATAGGCTTCAAAACTGAACCAATTAATAGGCCATATGAAGAGTCTTCAAAAACTGCACCAGTAAATAGGCCATATGAAGAGTCTTCAAAACTGAAGCAGTAAATAGGCCATATGAAGAGTCTTCAAAACTGAACTAGTAAATAGGTCATATGAAGAGTCTTCAAAACTAAACCAATAAATAGGCCATATGAAGAGTCTTCAAAACTTAAGCAGTAAATAATTAATAATTAGTGCTTAAGTAACATGTGGTATTAAGAATTAAATGAGAACCACATATTCTAACAATCTCCACCTTGGCTCGAATTCTACAAGTGTTCATTGTCCGATAAAGCCCCAAAGGGCATTCAAATGTTGTATAGACCAACCAAGTCCAAACAATGTTCAAACTTGGTAACTGGAAGCGGCTTGGTAAGCATGTCTGCTGGATTCTCAGAAGTGTGAATTTTTTCAACCATAATTTCTCCAACAACAACATCTCTAATAAAGTAATGTTTTATATTGATGTGTTTGGTCTTGTCGTGATAACGATTATTCTTGGTTAAATGAATAACACTTTAGCTATCACAAAACACATTAAGAACTTTCTGTGTTAGACCAAGTTCATTTACCAAACCTCGGAGCCAAATAGCCTCCTTCACTCCCTCTGTGGCTGAAATATACTATGCTTCAGTTGTAAATAATGCAACAATAGATTGAAGTGTTGCTTTCCAACTGATAGCACTATTACAGAGGATAAAGATGTAACCTGAGAGATCTTCTTCTATCAAGATCACCAGCATAATCTGAGTCAACATATCCTACAACATTATCAGTTGTAGCCAATTTTTTGTCAAATACCAAGCCAACATGAGAAGTACCTTTTAGATACCGAAAAATCCATTTTACAGCACTCCAGTGTTTCTTGCCGGGATTATGCATATATCGGCTTACCATGCTAACAACATATGCAAGGTCTGGCCTGGTGCATATCATGGCATACATAAGACTGCCAATAGCATTAGCATAAGGAACATGTGACATGTACTTCATATCTTCCTTTGTATCTGGGCAAAGATCTGAGGATAACTTAAAATGTGCAGCAAGTGGAGTAGAAACAAGTTTACAATCATTCATATTAAACCTATCAAGTACTTTCTAAATATACCTTTGTTGAGATAAAAATAATTTACCAGCTTGACGGTCCCTGCGAATCTCCATACTAAGAATTTTCTTTGCTGCACCTAATTCTTTCATTTCAAACTCATTGCTTTGTCACGTGATGCAATTAACATATCATCAACATATAGTAACAAGTATATGAAAGATCCATCTTGGAATGTTTGAAAATAAATACACTCATCAAATTGACTCCTACAGTAACCTTGCCCAATCATGAAAGAATCAAACCTCTTGTACCATTGCCTAGGTGCTTGCTTGAGGCCATATAAGAATTTCTTCAAACGACAAACAAAATGCTCCTTTCCAGGAACAATAAATCCCTCTGGTTGTTCCTTGTAAATTTCTTCTTCCAGCTCTCCATGTAAAAAAGCTGTCTTTACATCTAGCTACTCTAACTCCAAATCAAACAGAGCAACAAAAGCAAGCAAAACACGAATGGAAGTATGACGAACAACAGGTGAGAATATCTCATTAAAGTCAATACCTTTCTTTTGATTAAAGCCTTTAACGACTAGTCGTGCTTTGCATCTTGCATTTTCAACCCTGGGAATGCCATCTCTCTTCTTATAAATCCATTTACACTTTAATGGTCGTTTGTCTTTAGGCAGTTCTGTCAGAGTCCAAGTATTGCTTTTATAAAGACTCTGAATTTCTTCATTCATAGCACCTAGCCACTAAGAAGACTCAACACAAGAAACAACTTCAGTGTAGCTGACAGGCTCAACACCATCATTTACCTCTTGTGCAATTGATAATGCATAGGCGGTTAAATAATCATTAGTGTATCTGGCTGGCTTTCTGATTTGTCTTCTAGCTCTGTCCTGAGTAATACAATAATCATCTCCTTGTTGTTGAATAGGAGAAATGGTTCTATCATCACATTCACCATCATCATGATGATTATCAATATTGGAATCATTTGTAGAGGAAGATGGGACATCAATACCAGGAACTTCATATTTGAATTCAAACTCCACCTTCTCATTAGTATCCTGTATAGTAGCTGTATTGGTAGAAGAAGACACAAAAGACTGTTTTCCAGAAGCATCCTCATTAAAAATTACATCTCTGCTAAGAATTAGCTTTTGAGACTTTGATTCAGAGCACCATAAACGATACCCCTTAGATTCAGATGCATAACCTAAAAATATGCACTCAATAGCTCTTGAAGCTAATTTGCCATTATTAATATGTGTATATGCAGGACATCCGAAAATTCTTAAATTAGAATAATCAACAGGGTTATCTGACCAAATCTCTTCTGGAACTTTGAAGTCAAGTGCTGAATGTGGAGAACGATTGACCAAGTAGCATGCAGTAGATACTGCCTCAGTCCAAAGATCATGTCGATCCCATAGCCTAGCATTTGAGAGCATACAACGAGCTCTCTCAAGTAGAGTCTTGTTCATTCGTTCTGCAACACCATTTTGTTGAGGATTCCTTGGAATGGTTTTGTGTCTAGCAATACCATGATTTGTGCAGAACTCATTAAAGTCACCACTACAAAACTCTAATCCATTATCTGTTCTGAGCTTCTTTACTTTCTTCCTTGTCTGAGTTTCAACAAGAGTTTTCCATTTCTTGAATGTGGGGAAAGTCTCATTTTTATGTCGCAAAAAATAAACCCAGACCTTACGGGAAAAGTCATCAATGATAGTCATCATATAACGACGTCCTCCATAGGAAGGAACTTTAGAAGGCCCCCAAAGATCAGAGTGAATATAATCAAGAATACCTTTTGTATTGTGAGTTGCTGTAGAGAAACTAACCTTTTTTTGTTTCCCAAAAGCACAATGTTTGCAAAACTCCAACTTACCAATGACATGCTTACCAAGATATCCTTGCTTGCTTAGAAGATGCAAACCTTTTTCACTCATATGGCCTAGGCGCATGTGCCATAATTTAGTGACATCATTTTCAGCCATAGAAGATGATACAACTACTGAACCTGTCACAACAGTCCCTTGCAGGACATATAAGCTTCCAATTCGGTTAGCTTTCAAGAGAACAAGAGAACCTTTTGATACCTTTAGAACTCCACCTTCAGCTGAGTACTTGCACCCGAGAGATTCAAGAGTGCCAAGTGAAATTAAGTTTCGCTTTAATTCGGGTATATAGCGAACATCAGACAAAGTCCTGACGACACCATCATTAGTCTTGATCTGAATTGTACCTATTCCTGCAATCTTGCATTGGGCATCATTACCCATCAAGACAACACCACAATCAACAGATTCAAAAGTAGTGAATAAGTCCTTATAGGGACACATATGAAAAGTACATCCAGAATCAAGGATCCACTCTGTTTTACTCCTCTTATTAGAAGAGACAACAGACAAAGTAATGTCACCGTCAGAGTCAGCTTCAATATTGGCAGCTTCAGGGGATTGTGCGGCTTTTCCTTTTTCTTGTTTTTCTTGTTTTTTCTTCAAGATAAAACAATCAGAAATCTCGTGTCCAGGTTTCTTACAATAGCGACAAAATTTGTTGGATTTGCGTCCCCTAGACTTGGATCTGAACTTTTTGTCACTTGTACTCCTTCTTTCTTGAGTTCTACCTCTGACACTTAAACCCTCACCCTTGTCCACAGAATGAACTTCAAGATCAAATTTTTCTTTGGACAATAAATTAGATTTAACATCTTCAAAGGATAAGGTATCATTATTTCCATACAACATAATTTCTTTGAAGTGTTTGTAGGTAGAAGGTAGAGAGACAACCAACAAAACAACTTTATCTTCATCATCAATTTTAATATCAATATTTTCCAGATCCAAGAGGATAGAATTAAACTCATTAAGATGAGATTGAATAGGAGTACCTTCAACCATTCGAATGGTATACAAGCGTTCTTTGAGACGAAGCTTGTTTGCAAGGCTCTTGGTCATGTATAAAGACTCTAACTTTAGCCATAATGCAGCAGTGGTTGTTTCATTTGCTACTTCACGGAGAACCTCCTTTGATAAAGAGAGTTGGATTGATGATAGCGCCTTTTCATCCAACTCCTCCCACTGCTCATCAGTCATGGAAGCTGGCTTATTTTCTATTCCATCTAAAGCCTTCTTTAATCCACTCTGGGTTAGAACAGCCCTCATTTGGACTCGCCAAATAGAAAAACTAATCTTGCCATCAAACTTCTCAATGTCAAATTTTGCAGACATTTTGGAATTTCCAACTAAGAGCTCTGATACCACTTGTTATGGTATCGTAGCATGCGGAAGCGCAGGATCGTGACAATTGGAAATTAAAGAGAAGCAAATAAAAGAGCAAGAGAAATAACACACAAGGATTTACGTGGAAAACCTCTTTTGAATGTAAGAGGAAAAACCACGGGACGATAATGAACAAAGTTCCACTATGAAAAGAAGAGTACAAAGCTCTTGAATGGGAACAAGAATCCTCACCAAAATACACTCAGGTGTATATTACACAGTGTGTCTCTGTAAATGTTTTTCTATGTTTTTTTTCAAGTCATGGAGATGTTATTTATAGGCTTCAAAACTGAACCAATTAATAGGCCATATGAAGAGTCTTCAGAAACTGCACTAGTAAATAGGCCATATGAAGAGTCTTCAAAACTGAAACAGTAAATAGGTCATATGAAGAGTCTTCAAAACTGAACCAGTAAATAGACCATATGAAGAGTCTTCAAAACTGAATCAATAAATAGGCCATATGAAGAGTCTTCAAAACTTAAGCAGTAAATAATTAATAATTAGTGCTTAAGTAACGTGTGATATTAGGAATTAAATGAGAACCACATATTCTAACATAAGCGATTAGACTCAATAAAGGTGGAAGGTTGATCAAAGCCAAAAGTTAAGTAAAACCAAAAGTTATATGGACTAAAAACATATTTAATCCAAAGATCTAACAATTTTCATGTTTTTCTTTTATATGTATTTGTGGTACGAGCGGAAATAGATGTTATTTTTTTTTTTTAAGTTTGGGAGATCTTCGAGAGAAAGTTAATTCATGGAGGGGTTATTGCTCCCAATTTTTAATTAAACAACAATATTTTTTGTGTAATATTCAAAGTGTTAGAGGATTTCCTTATTAAAATTAGAATGAGTTTGAACGATACCTACTACTATAAGTTTATTTACTATTCATATGATGTTATTAATAACTCAACATATAATATCAAGGAAGAATTATATTTGCACAAATCTTACAATAAAATAACAAACAACAATTGCATACATGTAATAGAAGATAGTAAGTAATTATACATAATTGAAATTTTATAACTTACATTTATTATTTTTTCCAAGTGTCAAGAGTAAATCCATTAGAAATCTTAATTGAGGTTGTGATGCGAGAAAAAAAATACTTTAGAAATATAAATGAATTTGATAGATATCGAACAAATCAAATAATTCATTAAAGGTTAAAGACGATGTACAGAAAAAGAATTTTTCAAGTGAAATAAAATCAATGTTCAATGAGATATTGAAAATAAGCTTTTAAGTTACCTAATTATTAATTAAAATGAGAAGTACTACTAGGATTGAAGTCCTCCAATATAATTATACTTATTCTTAAACTCTTAACTATATGAGTATTTTGTTTTAAATCTGAAATAAATTCAAATAATATTCATAATTGTGAATATATTTATGGTTCTTCTATTTCTTTATCGTTTTTTTAACGAAGTCCAAAAATAATAAAGATAAATTTATATTTAATTTTGACTTTTAATTTCCTTATTCTTTCTCATTGAATTATGTTTTCAAATAACCTTTAGTGTAATCCTTAATTATACAAGTTTTATTCTATTTCAATTCAATCTCAAATTTAACATATTAATTTAGAATGAAATAAAAATTGTGAATTCCAAACATTTTAAAACTAAAATTAAAAAAAAAGGGACAATCAATATTCGCGAATAAAAAAATAAAGGATTAAAATTTAAATTTAACCTAGCAATTAAAGATGGGTAAAATTGAATATACGAGAGGGGTTGAAGGGTGATGTTGGCAAGATGAAAGTGGATCCAAGATCTCTGGATTCGTTGGAAACAACGTTTGCGGCTGTAACAACAACACCATCCAACACTTTCACATTCACTCACAGAAACATAGACAAACACACTTTTATTTTGTTTTCGCATCCTATTTATCTATCAATCTTTCTGTTTCTCTCTCTAGCTTCTTTCCTAATTTCGCAAACTCGCGCGTGGGACTCAGTCTCTGCTGCATGCTCTTTCTCGCTCGCTTCCCCAATTCATGCTCTCTTCACTCTCTTCAGGTTCTAATTCTAAACCCCCTTCACATTTTCCCATGCAAAAATTCACGTGCAACACTCACTGCTCTATTGGGTCTCTCAAAATTATCTCAAGTTTCTGACTTTCAGTATTAGGCTATGGCGGTGCAATTGATCACTTGCTCTTACCCCCTTCATTCAGTTGACCCTCTGTTCTTTCCAATCTCTTGTTCCGTAGTTGCATCTACCAACTCCTGAATGTTTCTCATTCAATGTTCTTTACTTTGCCTTATTTATGATATGTTTAATTCTTGTTAAGTTTGTTCTTGACTTTCTATTATGACAGTGTAAGGTGTTTCTTTTGGTTTTTTTGATTGTGTTGTTTTCGAAACCGAAGTGTTAGAGATAATAAGTTGTTTGGCTCCATGTTGAGCTTCAGTTTCAATTCTTTAAAATCATGAGTAATCTTTGTATTGTATTATGTTATGAAATATAGCTTAGCAAGTTTTGTTTTGCTAGTGGTGAAAAGTGATGGGTAGGCGAAAAAACAAACCGCATCGAGCAGGTGGGATAATACTAGACCCAGATGCTTCTGCTGAGACAGAATTGAATAAACAAAATGTTGTAGAAGGAGGGGAAGAAGCAAAAGATAGTTATGGTGACATTGATAAGCCTTATTTTGTGGAGGTTGCTCGGTTGGATTGGTTGTCGGGTCAACACCTTGATATTTCTGAGATTGTTTTGAGGGATTTAAACTTGAGTGAAGGTTTTTCTGGTTTTGAATTGGCTGAGGATTTTTGTCGGGATCAGCAGTACTTGTTGAGATTTCGAGTATGTAATGTCAGTAATGTTCTTGGTCGAATTAAATTAGGCCATTGGCCTGTGTTACCCTATACTGATATTCATCTAGAGTTTGCGAGAAGAGTTACCGTTGACCATGTGGAAACTTATACAGTGTTGTTATCTGGTATTTTTGACGGACCTGATGAAGGTGTTACTGGTCTTCTTCACTTGGCAAGTTTGAAGTTTGTTACACTGAGGCCAGTTCTTGGGATTAGGCTTTCGGAGGAAATTTCCTCCCTCAGGGTAAGGGTTGAGGTACTAAAGAACGCCTTCAATGCATGTGAGTCGCTTCTTGATACTTCTAGACAACTATGGAAAAAGAGTATGGTAAATGTAATGTCTTGGTTGCGTCCAGAAATAATGACTTCAGAAGTTAGGTACGGGTTTAGCTGTATGAAAATGGATGGTGATCCACAGACAGAGATGGTAGATGACACTTGCAAAGCAAGGAAACATGCAAGGTTTGATCCTGCAGGTTTATATGAAGCCATAAAGCCTTCAAAGTAAGTTAAACATTCTCTTTGTCCTTGGATTCTAATTTAACGGTTAGAATAGTTGGTACAATGGTCAGTTGATCATACAATAACATAGTTCAATCTTCACCGAAGTCTAGTGGTAGTCAATCTCATGTCAAACATTTTGTTTATCTTTTTTGTTTATCTTTCATATATCTTGTGTACAGAGCAGAGCCAATGCTTGAAGATGACATACCAGAGTTACTTCCTAAATTGAGGCCATATCAAAGGCGTGCAGCTTTCTGGATGGTAGAAAGAGAGAAAGCAGTGGAAGAAAGTCAGGGTGAAACAGAAAGAAATCAGTTTCATTCTCCACTATGCATACCTGTGGATTTTCTGGACGCCAGTTCTCAAATGTTTTTCAATCCATTCAGGTAAGTTTTGTCTATGGGTTTTCAAAATATAATATCCAGGCATTCTTTTTTATTGTATTATTCATGTAAGGCTGGTCACTCTACCCCCCAACTATTATGAATTCATTCTCTCTTCCGTTGTGCTTATTTGAATTACAATGGCTTCAGTGGAAATATTTCATTGTACCCAGAGACTTCTTCGCCTTATGTATTTGGAGGCATTCTTGCTGGTAGGTCCCAACCTATGTTGCATATTTAATTTTTTTCCTCATATCGTCATGTAGATCTTTGCTACATTCTAGTTTGGATAGGTTCTAGATATTTACCACTGTAGAGAAACTACTGTTTTATATATAAAGAAATTCCTTTTTCTTGTTGGCCTCTTTTGTCATATTGAATTGACTGTTTACAGTCAAATTTATTGCATAATGAATAGTCCATTGGATCTTGTAGCTTTAGGATGATGAGTCCACTGATAGAATCTTGCTGTTGAAATTCTATCAATTCCTGTTTATATCAGCTGTTTTTTGGAACCATTCTTTGCCATCCACCAATGGCTTAGGTTTTATGGAGAGGTTGGTCTTTGACTTAGTATTATATTATAGTTGGTATTTATGTATGATATTATATACAAACTATATGGGTGTTGTATGCATATATACAATTGAAAATTCGGTCTTCTATGACTAATTTATTTTGATGCAACAGATGAGATGGGCTTGGGAAAAACTGTTGAATTGCTTTCTTGCATCTTTACTCATCGTAGATCAGCATCTGGAAGTGACATATTATTTGATTTAGATCCACAAATTAATGTGGACCAAAAAGTCACTTTGAAGAGAGTTAAAAGAGATCGTGTGGAGTGCATATGTGGAGCTGTGAGCGAAAGTCTTAAATATGAAGGACTGTGGGTTCAGTGTGACATTTGCGATGCTTGGCAACATGCGGATTGTGTTGGTTATTCACCGAAAGGAAAATATTTGAAATCAAAACACGGATCTGAAGGCAAGGCATATAAAACTACAGTATCTGTGAGGGATGGAGAATATGTATGTCATATGTGCTCTGAACTAATTCAAGCTACTGAATCTCCTATTGCCTCTGGCGCCACACTCATTGTCTGCCCTGCACCTATTTTGCCCCAGTGGCATGATGAAATTATACGGTATTTTTCTTAATCAGAACTACGAATGCTTTTTTTGTGTGAGTATGTCTGTGTTGCCTTAAGGAGGACTTGATCCTCCTACCCTATGTAATTCTGCGCAAGGATGTCTTACAAAGTGGGTTAGGGCCTAAGTCAACCCTTAAAACTAGTTTGTAAGTGAGGATTGTTCTCACTTATATATTGTATTTTGACACAATCTGTAGTCAATTTGGGACTTGGGTTTTCTGCATATTATGTGTGGACTAGGGACTAATGTGCTTGTTTCATGCTTTAGTATGTCTGTAAAGTATGATTTCGAGTGTAATGCCCTTTTAGTTATTTAATTTAGTTATAGTAAAATGTTCTCATTAACTTTATTTGTCATTATAGCCATACGCATCAGGGCTCCTTGAAAACTTGTGTCTACGAAGGTGTGCGAGAAACAACTTTTTCCAATACGTCTGTTATGGATATCAGTGATCTTGCTAGTGCTGACATTGTATTAACTACATATGATGTGCTTAAAGAGGATCTGTCTCATGATTCTGATAGGCATGAAGGTGATCGGCACTTTCTGAGGTTTCAAAAAAGGTTTGCCCTAAAGGCTGCAATATTCCCCCTTTGTTATTATATAATATGTAGGATATTTTATTTATACATTTCAAGACGAGTTTATGAGTTTGGTCGAGCTTTTCATCCATCAGTTTTGACTGTGTATTTGAGGTGTTATATTTTGTTTATGATTTCTAATCTTTAAACCTTTTCACGAACCATCCTCACCGATGTTATATTTTAGAAAAAATTTAGATCTCAGTATGTCTATTATGGTCCCAAGTGTTTTAGTAGCCTCTTTTTCCTTGTAGGTACCCTGTCATCCCAACTCTTCTTACGAGAATATATTGGTGGAGGGTTTGCTTGGATGAGGCACAAATGGTGGAAAGTAATACTACAGCTTCTACTGAAATGGCTCTAAGACTCCATTCAAAGTATCGATGGTGCATTACTGGTACCCCAATTCAGCGAAAACTTGATGACTTATATGGACTTCTAAGGTTCCTTGTGGCCAGTCCTTTTGATAAATACAGGTGGTGGACTGATGTTATTAGAGATCCTTATGAGGTATTTTCTTTTTAATTTAATGTTTTATGAACTTGGTGCGGACTGACTTTCTTTATTTCTTGTTTTTTTTTTTTTTCTATTTTATACATAAAAATTGAGTATCAACTAGGAGTAAGCCTTTTTGCAATTACCTTCAAGTCCAAATTTTATTCTCATTTGACATGCTATAAGCCTTGTGTGTATAGAGGAAATCAATAACCTTTTTGTAATTTCATTTTAGTTTAGACATCTCCAGTTTTGTCATGTCCTGCATCTCAGCAGAGTTCAGAAAGGTTTGTAAATTTATCTTACTTAACTTTGCTATCACTCCATACTTATGCAGAAGGGAGATGTGGGAGCTATGGAGTTTACACACAAAGTTTTCAAACAAATCATGTGGCGTTCTTCTAAAAAACATGTTGCTGATGAATTGGACCTTCCATCCCAAGAGGAGTGTCTCTCTTGGCTTACTCTCTCACCAGTAGAGGAGCACTTTTACCAGAGGCAACATGAAACTTGTGTTAGAGATGCTCATGAAGTTATTGAAAGTTTGAGAAATGATATTCTTAATAGAAAAGGCCCAGGTTTTTGCTTAGTGCTGTGTAATTTCGTTTTATAAATCCTTTGAAAGAAATGTGCATCCATGATAATGATTGAACTTGCAATATTTGATGCATATTCCAGATGCTATCTCTTTGCAAAGTTCCTCTGATCCTTTAATCACTCACAACGAGGCAGGGAAGCTACTGAATGCTTTGCTGAAGCTTCGTCAAGCTTGTTGTCATCCCCAGGTTGGAAGTTCTGGGTTGCGCTCCCTACAGCAGACACCAATGACTATGGAAGAAATACTAATGGTATGTTACTTGGAAGGATCTTTGATTTGTTTTCACATACAATATACATTCGTCTGTCAATTTTTTATGCAACATGATCTGTAGGTTCTTATAAGCAAGACCAAAATCGAAGGTGAGGAAGCTCTCAGGAAGTTAGTTATTGCTTTGAATGCACTTGCAGCTATTGCTGCAATACAAAAAGATTTTTCTCAAGCTACATCACTGTACGGTGAAGCTCTTGCTTTGGCTGGAGAGCATGCTGAAGATTTTCGCCTGGATCCTTTGTTAAATATCCACATTCATCATAATCTTGCTGAAATACTTCCACTTGCTTCAAACTTTGCTTTAACATTGGCATCCAAAGGAAAACAATTCTCTGAAAATTCTGAATTTAAGATGACCAAAAGGCATTTAATTGTAAAGGTTGACAGTTGTCATGTGAAGAGGCAAAGAATAAGTGGCTGTGATTACATAAATGCAACCGTGCCGTCTGCAGAACCATCAAATGTTAGCCTTTTGGAAAATGACACAAAGGAGGATCAGGAATTTGATAATTTATCAGCCAGTTCTGTCAAATCTCTGATAGCAGAATGTGAAGATTCGAAACAGAAATTCTTGTCTGTCTTCAGTTCAAAGCTATCTGCAGCCCAACAGGAGTTTCAAAGTTCTTACATTCAGGTAAATATTTTCACCGGATCTTAAGGAAGAATTTGTTCACTTATATTGAACTTTGGGATTTGTTTATGTAAGTTGATTATTTCCTGCGAAATGTGATCAGATCTTAGCTGTGTATGTAATATTGTAACTATCCAATATTGGATATAACCAAACTATTTAATACTACATTTATTCCTAATACAGAGTTTGTCCACCATTAATTTAAGTCACAAAAACCGTTTCTATGATCATTTAAGTGAATTTTTTGAATGGTGCAAACTAACACCTTTTATGAGATTGATAAATATAGTGATGCTGGTATTGGATGGTCCTTTTAGGGAAAACCCCAGTCCTACATAGGCTAGAGATAGAACCTAGAAAGAGAATATTAGTCAGGAACAACCCTTGTCGTATAAATCAATTTTGTAGAGTTGAGTTAGACCAAAACTCACATTCTATCATGGCATTAAAACTTATCTTGAATCAGTTATAAGGGTCACCCACTTATTATCTACTCACCAAGCCCAATGGTGTTGTTGTGCATGAAGGGGTGTATTTGGCAAAACCAAGATAGAGCTTGAAGAGAGTATATAAGCGGGAAAAAGCCTTCACTCAACAAGTTGATTTTGTGGGGTTAAGTCTAAATTCACATTCAAATAGTCCTCCTACACGTGATCTAAGGCTAAACTAAGAAATATTTAAGGAGAGTAGATTTGGGGAGGATTCAAGATGAATGAATTCCTTCCAGTTTTCTTAGCTCATAGAAGGACCAAAGTTGTTATCCTTGGTTGGGAGCATAGGAGCATACATTGCTCTTATATTTTTGTAATATTAGAGTTCTAGAGAGAGAGAGAGAGAGAAAGGAAAAGGAAGTGAAACTAAAAATTATCCCTGTTTGTATTCAATTCAATTGATTCAATTGATTTACAAGAGTCTCTTTATATAGAACAAAGAGAAAGGTACAACTGTCATAGTAATAGCTAACAAGCCTAACTAACTGAATAACGAAAAGTTTTAACAAAACAGTAGCATGGAATTCAAAGTAAACAAAATTATCCTTAGCAGGTTTACTGACGCTAGTTAGAATTTTAGTGATAGTTGGATCATGAAGTAAATGATGAAGGGCTGAGGAAACGATATGATTATTAGGAGCTGAAAAATAGGAGGATCCAAAAGATTGGATTCGCCATTACCAATGTAAATGTTTCAGGACCTTCATTCATGAACATTGTGGTGAATGTTCTGACTATATCCAGTTATATGAAAGAAGCACTAAAACTAGGGAATGAATTGGAATAGTAATATGTAACAATCATTAAAACTAGGGAATGAATTGGAATCAGAATTTTGAATGTTGGGAGTAGGCAATGAACGTGCTCCAGTTATGGTTAGCAAAGCATCAGGGGGGTGTTGTAATTGCTATAAAGGAGGACATTGGTTGGTTGAAGGATATACAAGAAATGGAGCAGAGCATTGTTGGTGTTGAGGAAAATGTGAGTATATATTGTATTGAGCAAATGGATGAAAGTTTCTCTAGAAAATATGGCTTGAATTTCCTTGAGAATTTAAGTAAAAATAGCCTTGAGTGGGAGCCCAATAGTTCTGATCAAACTGGTGATAGCAAAGGGAAGCAATAGGTCCATACTTGAAGCATACTTGGCACTTCACTTTAGCAAAGTGTCCTCCACGACCACGATCACCACCTCTATAATCATAGTTGCAACCATCACGGAAGGAAGAGGATCCACGAAACTAGTGATATGAGCTTTTGCATCTTGGTTCTGCACATTCTAAGTCATCACTTCAGCAGTACTTCATTCTTTGAAATTGAATCAGGCGTGGTGCTTGAATTAGATTAACAGAAGCACAACTAAGAACAACTTTCTTTTGAAACTTTTTGAGCTGAGACTCTTGTGCTAGAAGAAGAGCTTCAGCTTCTTCAATAAGATGTTCAAGCCTACTTTCAATAACAAAAAGAACAGATTCATAGTCTTGAGGGAAACCTTTAAGGATCACATCAATGTGTTCTTAAAGAGAAACAGCATTTCCACCATTAGAGATATAAATGTAAACATTCAGTTATTCAGCTGGATGTTAGTTAGTTATCTGGGTTTTTCTGTTTTCTGTCATGATTAGTGTGTAACTGCTGTAACCTCTTTTGAGCCTATATGTGCTCAGCTTGTGTCTTCTTTCTTAATTAGTGAAATAATAATCAGTTTTCTTTCTGGTAATATTTTCTGTTTTCTCTCATACCAACATTCCGATACCCACAAAAGCAAGACAATAACCAATGCTTTCATTTTGAAGAAAACATTTCATCATGAAACAATTTTCAAGAGACGTGGAATGAAGTTCAGCACCAAGTTACTGCACTCTTGCTCATGTCTATTTGTGAAAATGCTCATGAAATTCATACCAAACCTGATAGGAATGAACACTTTCAAGAACACGAGAAAGGACGATTGCAATAGTGTAGATTGAAACCATGAAACCATGTCCACAATATATGATCTCGTTGTTCCCATGTCTATATGCTGGACTGATTTTTCCAGCTTCACAATCAGCTTCATTAAGAAATTGATGAAAAATAGACGGACTAACCATAAAGTGTTGAAGACAATGCAATTTAATTCTTGGTTCCACTTGTTGCTGCCAGCAAGAAGTTACAATTATCTAGTTTCTCTAAAATCTTCACATAGGTTGTGGAGGAAGGGGAATAAGGAGGGAATAGCTATGAAGAACCTTCAAGCTCTTCATATGTGTTTGTATTTAATTCAACTAATTTACAAGAGTCTCTTTATATACAACAAAGAGAAAGGTACAATTGTCATAGTAAGAGTTGGCATGTGTAATAACTAACTAAATGTCTACAAGTTTAACTACTAACAAACTAATAGGCAGCTAAGAAACATTGTAGCCATCTGAGTAATACAATACTCACGTGTAATGAATTTTTTTCTCCAAAATCAATGCAAATCTTTTTTCTTCAGATAGTAAGTTGAATCCTATAAAAGACTAACCATATACCTTGGTTTGCCAGTTCATTTTCAATCAAAATGAATCACAGAATTCGTGCCTGCCTTCTGTTTTCATAGTTAAAAAAGGAAAGAATGCAAGATGTGTTGTTTCTAGAGGTGAAAAAAAATAAATATGATCACTAATTTTGTTTCATTTTGAGGATAAGCAATTTTTATATTATTTAGTAACTACATGAGATATATAGTAGTGTGAAATCATGTTGAGATGCTTTATTATGCTATAATTATGAAGATCGAATCTGCTCAAGTTTTTTTTCCTTTCTTTGATGATATTTTCTGTAAATGACATTTGTATTTTTTGTAGGTCAGTAATGCTTATCGTGACAATCGAACAGATCAAAATACATTTTGGTGGTTAGAAGCACTCCATCATGCTGAGCAGAGCAAAGATTTCTCCACTGAGTTGATTAGAAAGATTGAAGAAGCCATCTCAGGAACTTCAAGCAATTCAAAGTCATCAAGAATAACTGCTCGGTCAGTCAGGCTTTGACTATTTAACACAATTGTCAAGTACTACAGTTTTAACCGTATCCATATACTTGACTTTCTCTTTTATGCTCTTGATCTTTATATGTAGATTCACCGTAAAAAAGTTGCTAAACAATGTAATACATTTAAAACTGATATCAACAACATACAATATCCAGTTATGAACAGTGTTCTAATATATAGTTATTACTGGTCATTTTCATATATGTTGTCAGTAACTCTTATAAGGTGGACTTTAAGCCTAACTTAACTTTATAAAACCATCTTGAAAGGTGAGGTTTGTACCTATCTATTTATTTATTACAATTTGGCTAAATTTCTAGTCGACTTGAGATCTTCAACAATGACTGTTGGGAAAACCTCAAGTTCCTCATTGAGATAGAGCCTAAAAGAGAGTAGATGGAGACAATTCTCACTTTACAAGACAAATTTGTAGGATAATTAGACTTTAATTTACATTATAAGATTGTACCAACATATATCAAAGATTTATCATTATAGAAGGATAATCCATCATATTATCCATGTACCAAACCAATAGTGTTGGACAACAAATGTATTTAAAAAGAGCCAAGTTCCACATTGGCTAGAGAAAGAGCCTAAGTCAGAGTATATAAGGGAAGCAATCCTTACCTTACAAATTGGTTTTGTGGGGTTAAGTTAGGTCTAAAAGACTAAAACCCACATTCTAAGAATTACATAACTTTCATTGCTATAGTTATTTGTCAAAAAGTTCATTAATGGTTTTCCATACAATGCAAAATGTCATTTTAGTTTGTGCTGAAATTGAACTTAATTATTAAGAGTGTGCAGTAATGATCAAACTTCTACATCTAACCACTTGGTTAGAGAGGCTTTGGTTCCATGTCAAATACGAATAATCAATAGCTTAAGCAATTAGTAAACTCTTATGAATGATTTTAAATCTCTAATACATGGCTTTGGGAGGGATCTTCTATTGTGCAACCAGATTTCAAAATTATTTACTAAGATATTTTGATAGATAGCTTCTGGTAACTTGACTGTGAGATCGCTATTACTGATGCGTGTTGCTTTTAATCCAGTTTCCGAAGCATAAGCTCTCTAAAGTATCAAATTCAGACAGGTTTGGATCAGTTAGAGGCCTCTAGAAAAACACTACTAGATCGACTGTTAGAAATTGATCAGACTATGGAAAAACCAAAAGAAGAAGATATTGAACGTGTGGGTAAATGTCGAAATTGTCAGCCTAATTGTGATGGTCCCCCATGTGTTTTGTGCGAGCTAGATGAATTGTTTCAGGTTTACTGCATAATTTATCTGTCAATTTTCTTCATCTTGTGTCTAATGAATGTAATATGGTCTCATGATTTATTTTTTTCCTCAGGATTATGAAGCAAGACTCTTCGTTCTTAAGAATGATCGTGGAGGGATAATTTCATCTGCTGAGGAGGCAGTAGATTTTCAGAAGAAAAACTTTGCACTAAATCATTTTCTCTCAAAGCTATCACAATCTAGTAACAGTTCTACAACATCTGATATCGGTCATGAAGAATCAAAGAAAAGGAATGTTGGACAAAGAGTAGTGGTGAGTTACTTCATTTGATTGACATTTTCTTTGGGTCATAGACTACTGCATATTTATTATACCTCTTCTCTCTCTCTCTCTCTCCTGTTGTTTTAAAGAGGATTCTTCTCTTTTATTGATATAAGAGCATCTGCAGTGCAAGAGTCTTCTTAGAAACAAGGTCGTGTTCTAATTTAAATGAATCCCATTACGTTACATCACTTCTCAACAACTCTTGCTATATATTTATAATTCAACGCTGAGGTCATATAAGAACCCCATACTTCAATTTGTTAATACTTAAAAACGTAAGAACCCACACTTGAAATATTTTATTTATTGTTAAGACCTGGTATTTAAGCTCTCTCCAATTAGAGTTTCTTATAAGACCTGATGCTTAAATTTAAGAACCTTCTTAAGATCTCTGCATTGGAAATATTCAGTCTATATTGAAAGAGAGTTTTGAATTGTTATAATAAGGAAATCAAAATGGAGAAAAGGACTCCTGAAATATATCAATGGAGTCAACATCATGTTCAATCATTGTTGAGGAAAATTCGCAATTTTTGAGAATTCTTGTATTACATTCGACTGTTATAAATGTTCCTTAATATATTGTTCCGAAGTGTCAAGATGCACTGTATGGCAAATTAGATTCCAAGGCTGACCATCAACAATGATTGGCTAATGTTCTCATTTCGAGCAAATTTGGTTAGTATTTTGAAACTTGTAACCTTACCTTTTTAATCTTCCAAATTGATTATGTTTTAGGTTTCAAGATCAGCATCTGAAATGGAGCTAATTCTTGGAGTTATAAAGAACTACTGCAAGGCTAGATTAGGAAGGGACTCTGTCTCGGCTGCTACCAAGGATTTACATGTTTTTGAGGTATAGCCTTATGAAATATTTTCTATGGATAGGATTCCTCAAGGAGTTATTAAATTAATCTAAAGTGTTTTTATTTTCAATTTTAATCTTCTCTCCTCCCAAAATACATGTAAACCTTTTCAGAATTGTTTAATTGTGCTCAGTAAAAAAGTAATTGACTGACAGTTGTAAAACTTTTAAAAGCTAAGATTATCTGTAATAACAATTTTGATTGACTTGGTTCCTTTCCTCTGTTGTTGACTTATAAGGGAATGCGAAAGGAGTTTGGCCATGCAAGGTCTTTGGCATTAGCTCAAGCTCAGTATCTGCGTGCACATGATGAAATAAAGATGGCTGTTTCCCGTCTGCACCTAAGGACAAGTGAAGATGATAAATCTCTCGATGCTTTAGGTGAAAATGAATTAACTGCTGCTAGCTCCAACTTTTCCCACGAAAAGTTTATGTCATTGACCATGTTGTCCCAGACGAAAGGAAAACTCCGCTACTTAAAGGTATAAAGAAATAACCGTTAGAAATTTGTATATAATGAACTGTTTTCGCTTACTCTTTATACATACATACATATATACATATATATACACATACATACATATATACATATATATATATACATATATATATATATATACATATATATACACATACATACATATATACATATATATATATACATATATATATATATATACATATATATATATGTGTATATATATATATGTATATATATATATATATATATGTATATACATTGAATCTTTTCATTAATAATTGATATATCTATAAAATCCCTTATGGGCATCTATATAACTTTTTAGAGAGGTGGAGGTTCTATTACAAAGTGGTTAGTTTAATCCTTGTAGTCTTCATTCTTCGTAGTTAATTTAAAAATTTTAGCACCAGGTGGACTAGTCTATTGTTCATGCTTCAGTCTCACCATGAGGTGGGTCGGGTAGTATGTTTGAAACATAAAATCATTTTGAGAATTGGTTCTTGACAATAATAATCATGAATTGCTATATGAGACGTGTGAAATAAATCTGAATGGTCATATAAGAGTTCATTTATAAACCTAATTTTGTTATAAGAAACTTGTATACATACGAAATTAAATGAATAACCAAAGGAAACCTTTACTACCTAAAAGATTCAGTGATTCCCATTTTTGTCCTCGAAATTCTTTTTACTTTTAGCTTCCCAAGATTACATTGTATATGTTAAGATGTCTCATGTCGTGTTTCGTGGTTATTAGTATTGTTAAGGATACACTACTCACGGATGTAACTGTCAGTTGAAACTGTTAGTTATATTTCTGTTAGCTGTAACATTCAGCTGTTATAGTTTGTTTGTGTTCAGATGCTTTAAATCTGGACAGTCGTCATTTCTATAAATAATTTTGTACTCTTTTCCTTAAAGCTTTAGGATATTAACAAATATGGCTATGGTACTCTTTGGAAGACTTGAGCAAACCTCTCCCCTAGCTAGGCCCTTTTTGCTTCTAATATATGTCGATACTATCATTCTGTCAACACTTCTATGCCAATATTAATGAGGGTTGTCAATTGATGATTTTTCACTGTTCTGTTTCTAGCATGAACTCATAAGACTTGCAAGGTTCTAAATTGTGGTCGTGGAGTCCTCAAAATATTGACATTGCAAAATTACACCTAAACGCTGTCGTAATTGCAGTTACAATGCAGTTTGGGAGACCCCTAAAACCTTGATGTTGTGACCAACATTGTAATTTTGGCCTGTGCTTTAAAACTTTGTAAAGAGTTTAATGGTTGCACATCTAGGGTCTGCCTATAAAAAATTTGGTCAAAAAAACTTCATATGGCAGGTGCACTAAAAATGAACATAACAGTGAAATATTTGAGTGCTGAAATGTTTCGATTTAATCTTAAACATGAGACTTTCATAAAAGGAAGTTGGGACTTGAGAGAATACTTTATACTTAGAGACCAATATTTGTTTGACATTTAAATAACCGTCTTAAGTTGATGATCCACCTGTGTTTTTATCTTCCTAGGTGACTACTATTACCAATCTAACTAAAAATTCAAAATGATATTTTTTAATTCCCCACTAAGATTCCCTGGAATATGATATTTCTTTTCTGACTTGGAAAGCTGAACCATTTTTCAGGGTTTAGTTCAATCCAAGCAAAAAATGCAATTTGAAAGTCCAAACGGCTCTTCAATCTCAGGAGAAACAACTGCAATGTCAAACTCTACAGAAGAGAAGGCTGCACTTATAGCTAAAACTGATGATGAAACATGCCCGGTCTGCCAAGAAAAGCTAGGCAATCAGAAGATGGTTTTTCCATGTGGGCATGTTACATGCTGTAAATGTAAGTATTATACTAGGAAACTTTATATCATCATTATTTAGTTGTGTTGGAGATTTAATAAAGACATTTGGTCTTCACCTAGCAACTTAAGCTTTTAGGAGAGTTGGTTATTGGCATGATTTTGGAGCCTATATGATCAAGAACTTGGAATTTGGTCCTTGTTCATTTCATTCTTCTAGATAAAACGTTGAATTTTTATACGGTAAATATGAGTCTCTGTGTGTAAAAGGGCTCTAATGAAACCATTCTATTGTCATTATCTAATAGCTTAAGATTTCAATAGATTTTGATAAGTTGTTGAGTCCTGCACATATTCAATCTGTTAGCAGACATATAGTTGGTGTATATTATATAGAAAATATTTTGTATCCTTTGTCTTTTATGCTTTACTAAAAAATACTGGTATACTGAATTCGCATTGATCATCTGCATTTCTCCATGTCCACATAAAACATGAAGAAAGAAAATAGTATCAGGATGCATAGCCTGTACTCTTCTAGTATTACACTCATCCATCTTTGTTCAACAGACATACAGTTAAACATTTATTGACATCGAAATGAATATTATATGAAAATTAACTATGCATCTACTTTTACAGGTTTATTTGCTATGACTGAGAAAAGACTTCAAAATAGCAAGCTTCATAATTGGGTGATGTGCCCTACATGTCGGCAGCATACTGATTTTGGAAACATTGCCTATGCAGTTGATTCACAGAATGAATCTTCCAATCTTTCAGAGCTGCATACAAACGACAGCAGTGAAATATGTGAAGCATCCATTAGTGTCAAAGGATCATATGGGACTAAGGTTTTTTTCTGCACAAGATCTTTTCTATTGATACCCCTAAGATAGACAAGCATAATTCCTTTCTACAAGTACACATACCACTACCCAGGATACACTTTATTTTTCTTAATTCTGAACTTTCATGGTTTTTTACTTTTTTGCACTGAATATTTTACTCGTAATTCCATGAAACAAATTTCAATGTTTGTTGCCTGCAAACCCTTTTTCTTTGATATAGGCTTGTGTCTGTCATTGTTGGACTTCAAAAACTGGCATGTAGAGTTGATTGTGTCTCTCGGCATATAGTTTAGACTTCAATTCTTTTGACTGCATTGTTGTGATATTGAGATGCTTTTCGTTTTATATGCAACATGGCAAATTGATTTTCTGTGAGATTAAATTTCCATAGACTAATTAAGCTGGTAAACCAATACTGGTTAAGAAAATTTCTATTTGTAACTAGATATAAAACCATTTTCAGCTGCCTCGAGCATCTTAAGCTATTAGTAGAATAGGTTTGTTCATGTTGAATTAGAGCGCATACAATGACCAAAAGTGTATACAAATTTGTGCTAGATACATATGCTAATAACCGATCTTTTAATTTTAAATATGTTATAATACATATTAGAGTCAAATATATTCTTTGTCCCTTAAGTTTAAGTGAAAATTAGAGTTAATCTCTCTTCAAAACTTTAGACTAATTTAGTCCCTAATATTTAGACATGCGTGAATTTAGTTCTTTTAACCGAATTTTATTAAGTTTATTTAACGTTTTAAATGCGCTTTTCAGCTAACATTGAAGCGAAAATATGTCAAACAGTATAAACAACTTAGATATTATCATGAAACGCGTTTGAAACGTCAAATAAACTTAACAAAATTTGTTCAAAAGAATTAAATTTAGACATTTTTAAAGTTGAGAGACTAAATTGGATCAAAGTTTTGAACCGGAACTAATTCTAGTTTTCATTTAAAGTTAGGGGACGAAAAGCATATTTAACCCTATATATTATAAATTGCTAAATAACTGATATGAATATTAATTTGTTCGAAATATAGTTTATTATACTATGTTAGGAAGGATTATGATCAATCTAATAAGTTTTATTTGATCACATAGTGTTTGTGTTGTGGTGTCTATTATAATTTCATATTGCCAAAGGGTTTAGGAAAATAGTCTATCATCGTAGAGACAGGGATACCATTCAAAGACTATCTCCAAAAGAAGATTAAGATTTTTTTAAATTTTAATATCCATTATAAATGTGTCTAACATTTCTCAAAATATATTGTTGCTACATTTTACATTGTAATTTGCTTGCTTTAGAAAATAAGACATGCTTTGGCATATTTGATTTATACCATATCCCTTGTGCCTTCTAACTCTTGTATTCCTCATATTTTTTTATATTTGGTTTAGATTGAAGCAGTCACAAGAAGAATATTGTGGGTAAAGGCTAATGATCATAATGCAAAAGTTCTTGTATTTTCAAGTTGGAATGATGTACTTGATGTATTGGAGCATGCCTTTACTGCCAATAACATTACCTTCATCCGGATGAAGGGAGGCAGGTATGATAATCTGTGCAGTTACTATTTCTCCATTTATTTGTGTTTTTATGCTGGGATACTAGATATTCACTTGGGGGTAAAATAAAATACAAGATAGGCAAAGAGAAGATTATGACTAAGATCCTATTGTGGTCCCACACATTTATTTTCTCCCCAACACATTCCTATGTTTCTACCTTTTCTCATTTTAGCCTCACAAGGTTGTAATTTTCTTCAACATGGTCTAGTTGTGTTGGATCTTAGATTCAACATATATAACCTGTCTCCCAACTATTAGAAGATTGAACTATATTAAGTTGGATCATAGGTATTTTTATCATGAATTTGGTGTGATCCCTCATGTTTTCCTGTTTGTTATCTTTTTCTTTTTTTTAATAAAATATTCATGTTATGGTGTCTAATACAAGCTTATGAAGAATTAGATTAAGGTGGATCGAGTCAGATTGAGTCGTAGTTATCTCACCCCGTGAATAACCCTAGTATAGTCCATAAAATTGGTTCAGAGGATTATTTCTTATGGAACCATCTAGGATTTGCTTCAGTTAATAAGAATGGCTGATGATCTGCTACTTGGACAATCAGCCTATTTCAACTTTCTCATACTGATATCATTTTGGTTATGAATTTGAATTCAGAAAAGCACATGTTGCCATCAGTCAATTCAGAGGAAAACAGAATGATACAAAAGGATGTGAGGGGTCAACACCAAAATCTATTCAGGTGTTGCTGCTTTTAATCCAACATGGTGCCAATGGACTCAATCTTTTGGAAGCACAGCATGTGGTTCTTGTAGAGCCATTGCTGAATCCAGCTGCTGAAGCACAAGCAATCAGTCGTGTACATCGGATTGGACAAAAAAACAAGACCCTCATTCATCGTTTCATTGTAAGCACTGTTGTATCTCTCTCCCTATCCTTCATGTGCCAACTCAATGTAACTGTTGTCCTTTTTTATATTGCTGTCATACAAATAAATTCAACACATTTTCTGTTCTTATAGCTTCGTTCTTGTATGTGTTAGGTAAAAGACACGGTTGAAGAGAGTCTATACAAATTGAACAGAAGCAGGAGCAATCATTCATTCATCAGTGGAAACACTAAAAATCAAGATCAACCTGTTTTGACCCTGAAGGATGTGGAAGCCTTGCTGTCTAGGGCACCACTTACAATGCCAGAAAGTGAAGAAAATCATAGCACAAACACAAATCTTAGACACTTGCCACCATCAGTAGCCGCTGCTATAGCTGCTGAGAAGAGACTTAATGAACAAAGGACATGATTTTGCTTCTCTCTTTGTTCCATAGATGGGTTGCATTGCATTTCAAAGATGCCACTAAACACAAATGCAGTAATTTCAAGAGGCAAGAGGAGATGCATGCAATGCAATAATCTCAGCTGTAGATTCTTCCAACCAAAAAAAATTCTGTGATATTTATAAATTTATTTATTCTTGTACATAATTTTAGTTATATTAAGGTTTTAAGTGTTGAGTAGAAATCTGTAAAATATATATTAATCCTGTAGCACCTTTGTTAATCTCTTCATGTAAACTTCGTACACCCAAAATTGTATCCCACTAATTAATTCACAAACTGATTTAGTTATTTTAGTCTTCCCAACTAGAGTCTAAACAATTAGTGAAATGGGAAAATAAATATTAGAAATTATGAGTGTTTTGGAAATCATTGAAGCTGTTACGTATTTCAATAAACTTTTTAGTTCGTTGATGAGAGTTTAGAGCACCGAGTAATTATAAATTTGTTAACTTAGAAACAATACTAAAGCTACTGTTTGTACCTTTTTTTAGTTGAATTTAAGTTTCACCATCATAATTTGCATAATTTTTTAGTACAATTTTTTATTACGTTAATTATTGAAGTAAAACGGGCAGATAATTGGGTTTCTTGATAATATTAATTTTCTAAACCATCACTTTCGTAAGAAAAATAGAACTTATTTTTATGATATCTATGCTTCAAGATAATGCCATCTGATTATAGCAGTGCTTTGTTTTAGCAAAAGAAATTTGTTAAAGTACAACTCTAATTTTAATTGAGACACAATAACATCAATATCTAAAATATTGTATCTTTCAACTTTTAATTAAATAATTCAGTCACCTGCAAGATAATTGTAAAAAAGGTTATTTAAAGTACATTAGACTTATTTCAAAAACAAAAAATTGATAAAAACCAAGTTTTGGCAGACAAATTAAGAGGACATTTTAAAACATATTTGTGTTATTTGTGTCACATGAAGTAGCAATGGTTGTTTTCAACACGTGGTCTCTTTCTATCTTGCCAAATGCTGTTAAGAGGACCTCCAAAATTCTGGAAAGCCCTGTTACTATTCTAGAAAGATGCCACCTGTATACATTAACTATTGGCCACTGTTTCCTCTGCTTCAAACCCTTATATATAGATATAGTATCTCATCACGAAGATTCATACATAATTCAACACAATCCATCATGATAGGGTCTTTGTATGTTGCTGGTTCCATCAAGATCTCTTCTCTTTCTATCAGTAACCCCAGTAACCCTGCTATTCCATGTCAAACCCTTGTCTCTTCAAATAAAGTGACACCAACATCAGTTACCATGGCGAAAGGTTTGAGCTTCAAGATCAGCACTTCTTGTCAAAGCCATGCTTCTTTTGTGGTGCAACGGAAAAAGAATAATAATGGGGATAATGGGTTTGTGGTAGGGTGTGCAAAATGGGGTTTGGAGAGAGAAGTGGAAGATGAGATGAAAACACATGAAGATGAGGACAAGGGTAGGAGTGGAATGGCAAGGTTTAGACATAAGTGTGGAGAAAGAGAGGGGATTGTGGAGCTGTTGGAGTGCTTGGAAAGGGAAGCAATAATGGGTGAAGATGTGGGAAAAGATCCTACTGATTACAACCGAAGGGCTAAGATATTTGATAGAAGCTCTCAAGTATTCCAAGCTCTCAAAGAACATAACACTGATGTTTTCCCACAAGAGTCTTCCTAATAGCAGGAAGTAGCTTTGTTTTCATTTTGACTCCATACTTGTATTTGAAATAAACAAATAGAATTTGGTCATTTAGATACATAAATGAACTACATAGTACTCAGAACTTCTCTTTATTATATGTTGTGTCTTAATTTTCTTATTCAATGTTGAGAAACCAAGCTACAGTCAAGTGAAATGAAACTGAAACCGAAACCTGAGAACATTGACAGAGTTTGAGTTTAATTTGAACACACCACTTATATCAAAATTAAGTAATATTACCTTGTGTGAAAAAATTTATGTAGTTTTTATAGGAAAGTGAATTGGTATTTAAAATCAGTGGTTTCACAACATTTTACTAAGTAACAGAGTAAAGGTTGTCAAGAACAAAATTTTCCAGCCTTGCTATTGTGTTACAACAATACACACACATTGAATGTCAATAAAGTGGTGTCCTTTCTCTAGAGATAAGACAGACACCAAGAGTTGATACATCTATGGTTTCATGCATTCTAAATAAATTCAAGGGGCAAAAGAGTAGAGGACAAACATTCGTTCAAAATGGATAGGAAAGAAGCAATCTCATCTTTCCTTGTCTGACTGAGTAGTTAAATAGAACGTGAAAGCTGGTTTGGATTCCTGCTAGCACTTTCCGGTTCTTGAGTAGTTGGGCGGCGACCCTTGTCTGGACCACCTATGATTCCCCATCTCTCAAATTGTCTTTGTCGAGCTCGAGCTCTCTCCTTCTCTTCATCAGATTTCAGTGCAAAACAGTGAGGACAGGAAACTCCATATTCAAATTCTGGGGCCTCCATGTCAGCATCACTCACAGGCTGTTTACAGCCATAGCAGAGTTTGAAATTTCCTGGCACCAAGCCATGCTCCACAGAGACTCGTTTGTCGAAAACAAAGCACTCCCCTTCCCAGAGGCTTTCTGTTTCTGGAACCTCTTCGAGATATTTTAGAATTCCACCTTCCAGGTGATAAACCTGGGATGTTTTTGAATAGAAATATGACAAAATCATATTATATGACAGTAATTAGATTGAATCCAGCGCTAGTAAAGCTCATATTCAAAGTAACAGTGATATCACTATTACTTGTTAATCAAATATCAACAAAAGTCTATGTTAAAAATGTGGTTATTAGGATCGCATAAATGAAAAACACAAAACGGTTAAACAGAAGATTAGCAAACAGCAAAGTAAACTAATTCCTGAGAAAATAACGCAGCATATGTGATATGAGATCTGCTTGTTTGGTGACAACAGATCACAGATGTATTCATGGAGTTTACAGTTCAAATCATTGATATGCTCCACTGCCTCAAGACAGTCGGTTTTGCACACAATCTCGTCACGATGCCTTACCATGGAAAGAAAGAAAGATACATGGAAGGGCACCCATCTCTGCTTTTAGCAATTCTTTTAAGTTTCAAGTATAAATAATATTAGAAGTACAACAGAAAAGTACGTCGCAAATTCGCAATCATTTCAGTTTAACAAAAATGTATTGCTTTGTTAGAAAACATATTTTATTATGAACATAAAATAGCTTCCAACCCCACATTCACCACAATTGCATAAGCTTATTATATGAAACCTCTTTGAGGAGAGAATCACCTCTTTGAAACCTTTGCTGAGAAGTAGACTTGTAGCTTTCTCACAACGAATACCTCCAGTGCAATACATTGCAACACGTGGCATTTGTTGTTTTTGATTCTCCATTTCTTTTTCAGCAGGTTGGACTGAATTGTTTAACTCAAGTTTTGGATTCTCACTATCATCTGTTTCGCTAAGCTGGAAATGCTCCTCTACCCAAGACGGGAATTCACGAAATGATGTAGTACATGGATCAACTGCTCCTTTAAACTTTCCTATTCTGGTTTCATAGTTATTTCGCACATCAATAACCACCTACACATGAGAATGTTAACAATGAAAATTCACATTCTGGCATGTACAATAGCAATAACATGTCTTCTACTTCCCAACTTGCTACATTAAATTAACCACTGCAGTTCTCAGGATTATTTAAAGTTTTATCCAACTGCACATCACAAACAATTCGAAATCCTACCATGCAGAGTTGACAAACAGAAATTACAATTTTGTAAAAATTCTACAAATTCTTCGCATATCCTTTTAAAAATACATTAGGAAAATAACCATAAATATAATATTTTTAAAACTCCATTTAAATATGTTTGGATACCACAATACCTTTCACCTTTTTAGCTATAAAACCCATAGTCTAACTTTAAAGCCGTATTAAACTTGTCCCCAGCAATGGAAAACAATAAGATATTTAATATATTCAATGTTGGAAATATTCTCAAGAAATTGAAGCTGTACAGTTTAATAAATTAACTCCTCATAGCTTATCAGAGATCATATTAAAGACAACTCCTCATAATGCAGATATGAGAACGATGATAATAAGAAGTTAGCAACTCACTGTATCTGGCTCATTGATCAAAGCATTCCACTCTTCTGGGCCAACATACTTTCCAACCTTTTCAATTGGTGATACAGTAGGCATTCCAAGAGTAACAATCTGTAAACATGCAGCAAAAACAAAACTCTGTAAGTTATTTGCACACAGTATCCATGTTAAAGTCAACAAAGGAGTTCATCCTTCTGACATTGCAAACAAACACACCTCTTTCTTCAACTTGACCCTCACATGATCCCAACGGAAGGGCGCATCTTCCCCAGCAGCAAGAGGAGAAGCAGCACTATGACCATGATGGATGGCCTCCTCCTCAGGACTGACAGATGATTCCACTCGCCTAAGCCCCTTTAATCGATCATCACCTTCCACAAATGCCAGAACGTCCTCAACTGACTCCCGAGTCCCACAGATGCTGCCATTGATCCCTTCAGGTGCAAGAATAATTCCACCTGAAACACGCTGAGTAGCATCAGATGGGTGAGACACCACATCTCAACAAAACCAAGTGAACAATTTGCAAAAAAACTCGTTGTAATGAACATTGCACCACTGCCATACACAGAAATACAAAAAGGGTTAAGGTTCTGTACTATTAACTATCTCTAACTGAAACTAAATAATTCTGCTATGAAGTTGATGTAGCACTTCGATGAAAATATCAAGTATGTTAGTTCATGTCAAATCAACTCCCGTGTTATAGATTACCATATTCAAGAGAGTGACTCACTTTCCTTAATCTTTCAATTAGAGGTTCTTAATATTCTCCCACTTCTCTCTTTTGGACACATTACTCACATATCAGTCAAAAAGCTTTTCTCACATCCATCTCAAACTAACATTTAGTTTTGTATAGTTGAGCTTGTTAACTGTCCAAGCCGTTTAATCCATCATTTAATTCATGTACATAAATTAAATTGTAACATTTTAAAATTGTATGGTTAAAAAAATGCATGCAAACTACAATTAAGCTTCGGTAAAGAAAACCTGATAGGAATGTTAAGATAAATATCAATTTATCTAGAAACGCTTGTAAGAAAAGAAAATAAGGTAAAATAAATTCAGCTTCTTGCATAAGCTAAAATCAATTTGTTTACATCTTCTACATATTTGGAAAAACATCTCCATAGGTATTTCTAAGCAAATTTGTAGAAGATCTTTCATATTTGTTTTTGCTTTTTAACTTACATATATATAAATTAATTTTTTTAGCTTATGAAAAAACTAAATTTTATTCTTCTTTCCTTCTTATATTTTCTTTTCTAAAAGTGCTTTAAAGAAGTTTGTCCAAACATACCCATACATAGCCTCTTTCTGAGGTGATCTCACATAATTTAAAATCAATGCGTACTCTACTGCCACTCCAACACACTAACAACATTTGTAGAAACACGTTGAACTTTCAAAAGATAAATGAATAGTTTATTTCATTTTTCAGCTAAAACATGGCACCGAGTTTATCTTAAGTCTAAGCAAGTATTCCCAAAAAAATTATGCAGAAAGGAAATAGTTGGCTATGAAATCAAGTACAGCATAAATTGTGTTCCCCTAATCCGCTAAAAAGAGTGAACAGAGAAAGTGAGTACCAGGCGTTGACAGAGTTGCTTCAAGGGGTTTCGCATGAGAGCATGATCGGGAAAATCCGCGAATTTGTAGAAGGAAACCACGACGAGAGGGGAATCGGGTTGGGGTTCGGATCCGGGTGGGTCCGGAATGGGGACGGTGGGCCCAATGTGAGAGAAGCACTTGGAGAGCGTCATGGTTTGAAGAGTGTGAGAATTGGAGAAGAGAGAAAAACGGTGGAGCAAGGGTTTCGGGGTTCCTGAACACAATAGTGTGGGTTCCGAGGGGGTAACGGAGGGTGACAGTAACGGTGACTGTGACGGTGACGGTGACGGTGACGGAAGCCTTTTACTGAGGGCGAGTAACGGTGGAGGAGGAGGTATTATGGTTCTGCTTCTCAGCATGGAGGCCGCGTTTGGATATGCTTCCATTTCGGTTATTTTGTATGGAAAATGAACCAAGCCAAGCTTTTCAACCCAAAACTACGACCCGGGTCCCCGGCCTGAGCCCAAGTAATTTTTCTTTTACTTATTATGGTCAATATTCTTAGTTTTGTCTTGTTGTGCCTCACAATAAGAAACGGTCCAGAATGCTAAGTCTAGAATATAAAATTTATATTTCAAATTTTACATTGTTAAATACAAATATTACAAATATTGTATTTCAAAATGTATAATATAGATACAAAATTTGTATTTTAAATCGTATATTGTGAAATATAAAATAAAAATATATTTTGGATTACATATTTTAGAATGTAAAATAAAAAATACATTTTGTAGAATTTGAAATATAAAATTTATAATGTGAAGCGTACAATTTGAATTACAATTTTTATTTTAAATTTTAAAATATGAAATTCAAAATATATTTTGGAGGGATAAGAAGATAAAGATCAAAGAAAAAGTTGTGGGAGGAAGAAAATGACGAAAGACTTCAATAGAAGTGGTGGAAGAAGAATGAGCGCCAATAAAGATGAGGAAACATGTTTTTAGACTAAGTTCAAAATCTGTGTTTTAGTTTACATTATCATGTTAACTAATAATATTCATATATATCATCAAACAAAATGAGCTCATTTTTAAAATGTACACTACAAAATACATTTTTTAAATGCATGGCAAAATATACATTTCAAAATGTATTTTTTTTAAACGCATTTTACATTGTATAATTCGAAAGATATTTTTGGATTCAGAGATACGTTTGAAATACATATTTCATCTTGTATTCTTTGAATGCATTTTGAAATGTGTGTTTTTATATTCAAAAATATGTTCTCAATTGCATAATCTATAATGAATTTAAAAAGTGAGATACAAAAATAATGTTTACTTTCTTATTATAATTTAATGAGGGATAATTTGTCATTTATGAGTTTTACGAGGGTACAATAATAGAAAGAAGGAAGGGACGTGAAGAAATATTCAAATAAATGCTCGTGTTAGACATTATTATCATGACATGGAGATTTTATTAAAAAAAGGAAAAGAAAATAAAAGAAAATGGGGGACTACATCTAACTCATGATAAAAATACATTGCACTTATAGGCAAAAATACATATTATAAAAAAACTAAGTAACTACATAGATGGAAAAAAGTAAAGCAATGCGACACTGATAGGAAACTAAAGCTCAATAATCATATATGAAAAAAAGTAAAGCAATGCGACACTAATAGGAAACAAAAGCTCAATAATCAAATTTCTCAGCATATTAAGATATACAATCCCTTAAATCTCATTAGTGCTTTTTATAAATTCTTGCTTTGAAAAATTTAGTATTAATTTTCTTTGACCTACCTTCCTTGTATTTTGAACTGACTCATCGTCCACCTCAAACTTAAAATCTTCCTTCTCATGTGTTTAAAGGTTTATAAGGTTTATGTAGAATATAAGGGAAATACTTAGTTAATATAGAAGAAATTTATGGTAAAACCATTATTTTTGAAATTTTAGATTGAGATTTTATAGTTCCTTAAAAAATATATGATATGAACAATATAAGAATAAATTTAAAAATGCATTAGATAAATTAAAAAAATGTAATTTTTTAAATATTTGATTAGTAAGGTTGACATTTAGTTAACAACGATATTCTTAAATTTGTTTAGATGTCTCTTTTGATTTATACTACTAAAAATTATCATATTATATGAGATTTTTCTTGTAAATTTGTTATAAAAATTTCAATAAAAGACTTTTTCCTACTATTTATTCTAAAAAACTTAATTGACAGATAATTCTTTCGTGGGTAATTATTTCCTACAAAATTATAAAATTCGTAAGTATTTCTTACAAAATTTGTTGGGAAAAGTGTTTTATACAAAATATTTTGCAAAAGAATTGGCAACAATTTTTTTTTCATAACAAAATTTATAATTATTTCCTACAAAAAAAATTTAAAACAAAATTGGCAGGAAATGAGTTTTTTTAGTAGTGTTACAATGTAGATTCCTTCAAAAGAGTAAAATACAATAAATTTGATATACTAATTTTTTAAATATTTGATTAGTAAGATTGACATCTAGTTAACAATTGTATTCTTAAATTTGTTTAGATGTCTCTTTTGATTTATAATGTAGAGATTCTTTCTGAACATTAAAATACAATAATTTTGATATACTAAATGATATATATGATTTAGAGTACCAATATTTGATTTTATTAGACATCAAATCATATGATATTTTGAGTAAGACTATTACATCACTTGGCTCTAGGAAAATAAATGAATATAAAAAATAATCAATGGTATAATTTTAAAAGAAAATTATTTAGAAAAGATATGGTAAGATAATCCAACTAAATTTTATATATCTTTAACTAATGATAAGACTTTAATGACTAATACATTAACTACTTATAAGATTCGAACGAATAATACATTAACTACTCATAAGATTCTAACCACTAATATATTTATGTTTATTTTAAATCCGAACAAAGCTCCCCCACAAACTTAAATGTTTGTCCATATTTTTTTGTCCTGATTGCTCCTTTTCTCCATCTTGACCAAAACGTCTACCTTCACGGCCATTTTTTCTAATTCCTCGTTCTTGTCCTCTGACTTGAGTGTTTTGAGCTTTCTCATCTTTAATCTCCATTGGGATAACTTGATCAAGTGGCTCCGCCTTCTTCTTCTTTCACTGCTCATATGCCTCAAGTGATCTAATAAGCTTTTCAACCGAGAGCATTTATGGGATCCTTGGACTCCCCAATTGCGCACACTGTGTTCTCAAAGTGATTAGTGAACGACCTTCAAATTTTTCCCACAACTCGAGTAGTGGGTAGTGTTTTTCTACCGTGTTATGTACTCGGACACTCCTTTTGTCTCTTTCATTTTCATGATTTTCAGCTTGCCCCTGAGTATTTGAAGTTAGACTTTCTTCACTCTGTTATCCCCTTTGTACTCTTTCTAAAGAATGTCCCACATTCTTTTGAAGATTTCGTACTTACAATCTCCTCAAAGCCATACTCATATGTACATGGTTGTTTTGTCCTTTGTACATATTGTTCTCAATGCATTATTTTGTGCATTCGTATAACCCACAAGGCTTGTTGGTTCTTCATAGTCATTTTCAACCACCTCCTAATTATCTTGGGAGCCAAGAAAGGCCTTCATTGGGAGACTCCAATTGTCCTAGTTGATTGCCTTTGTCAACTTTGACATAAGCACACTATTTATAAGCAGTGGCGGATCTTGATCAAAAGGTTTGAAGGGCTAAAATAATATATTCAAATTTTATATATTTAATTATTATTACTAATATAGCAAAAGTATATATAATTTACTATTGAAGTCCTTGTATGTTTTTCCTTAAATAGTTTTGAAATTGTATTTGATATGAAATAAATTTTAAATAAGTTTTTTTAATTTCATCTTTCTCCCCGGATATTCTCATATTTGAGGACATTTTCTTATAATAAGTTTTATAGAATTAATATGAAATATTCCACATATAATTTAAAAGAATTAAAATGAAACTTCTCACTTATAATTATTTGAATCTTAAGAAATGGTTTCTAATTGAACAATTGAATTCTTAGTATCATGCTTGAAAATAAGTGAACAAGTAAAATTGTATTATTTTCATCTTTTAGGGTATCTTTCCTTTTATCACTTTTAAAAAAATGAATCTATTATTTTATTTTTCATCAATATACCTATTTAAAAAAAATTAAGACTAAAAAATAATTTATCAAAATCGAATAAAAAATTGAGAGAGGTAATTACTAAAAAAAATATGATAATCAAGTCATATTTAAGAAATGGTTATGAAAAAACATATAGTACATAACTTTTATTTTTATATTTATGAAAAAATAAATATACAAAAATATCATAAGATAAAAAAAAAACTAAATATCAAACTAATTTTTTTCTATATAAGAGAAATGAGAAAATTACCTTTTTTATCTTAAAGAAGGATGAATTGAGAACCGAGAACGAGGAGAATGAATTTGGTTTAATTTTCTATTCCTTTTTTAAAACACATAAAACAAAGGAAGATATACAATAATAATAAATAAATACAATATGTGAGAAACGTAAAATGAGAGAGAACAATAAAAATATTTCAATAAATTTTATTATTCTTTATTATGTTTAATTTTTTATTTTTTATTTATTAATATTGAATATTATATTTTACAAAAAATTAAAAATAATTCTAAAAAAATTTAAAAAAATATTTGAATTTTTTTTTTAAATTAAAAAATCATTGGGGGTTTGGTCCCCTAGGGACCTTCTAAGTTCATGTTTATAAGGTTGACCATCTCGTTCAAACTTCTCAAAGAACATTCAGACAGTCAAGCTCTCCAACTGATACTAATTTATAAACAACAAACAAATGTACTTGGTGAATAAATTCATTCACCTATGTTATTGTCCTGTTATTCATGCAATCAACACTCACATATTCATGACTGTTGTACTCAAAACAGGTAAAAGTGGTTAAAAAGACTAACACATTAACTACCCCTAAGACTCCAATGGTTAGTATTAACTATCTACAAGGCTCCAACAACTAATAGATTAACTACTCATAAAGCTCCAACGACTAATGTTTATTCCAAACCCAACAAAAACACAAAAACACATGTCCTACGTGCATGATTATTCACTTTTCTTCATAATAAAAAAATAAAAAAATAGTTATTATTATTATTTCAATTAAAAATTAAATATAAATAATTTTTACAATTTTACTATAGATCATTATTTTAATTTTAAAAACTTTAAATTTAAAAAAATTGGTCAAATAAAAAATGTCAATTTTAAAAAATGGTCACTTAAAGAGTACAATTTGCAAAGTAATTAATTTAATTTAAGAAAATGATTATTTAAAGGGTAAAAATGGAAATAAATGTATACACCAAATTGAAAATTTTCCTTTATATAATAATAATAATAATAACTAGTAAAAACATAAGTTTATTTTTCTTTATAATAATAAAAAATAATAAAATTATTATTATTATTATTATAATTATAAAATTGAATATAAATAATTTTTACAATTTTATTGTAAAAAATGTATTTATTTTGTGGTAATTTTAATTAAAAAAAGTGATTAAATTTAAAAAAACGATGACCTAAAAGATAAAACTAATAAAATAATTATTTTAATTTTAAAAATATTTAAAAGTTAAGATTAAAAAAATAAATGTGGACACAAAAAATAAATCATCTTTATATATATAAATAATATAGATATACATTACACTATTTTTTTTTAATTCTTGTATTCAAAAATTTATTTTACTATTTAAAAAGTATACATTAAATTTTAAATTATTGTATGGTTAAAAGATAGACTATTTTATCACAAAATAGTAAGAACACAGGCTACAAGCTACATGTGAATTATAATAACGGATCAGGACGAATGGGTTCGCTATCCCATATCTAAATTCAACATGTATCAAACTTTTATCACATTCTCATTCCATAAGTAACATGTATATATTAATTAATTTTTATAAAATAATAAAAAATTATAGTAAAGAAAACATAATATTATCAAATATTCAATATTAAAAGGGGTTGTTTCTTTAATATCAAATATTTTAAAAAAAAATTATAATTGTATACATTTCAAATTAGAAAACCAAATAACATTTTATGAGAACCAAAATATTTATTAAATTTATAAACGATAATGAAATATAGTTGATAACATTTAAAAATATTTTTAAAAAACTATAAAAGAAAAATAAATACTCAAATTAAAAAATGTTTTAAATGTATGTTTACTTAGATTTTTTAAATTATAATGAAATCTCCTTTTTTATATACTAATAAAAGTTATAATACATTAATTGATCAAAATCATCCAAAGAACATAGGTTAAACTAATAATAATAGAATTTTAACATAGATTTTTTATCTTTTGAAATTTAATATATATTGGATGGTGATAAAAATGATTCATGACAATTATATTAAATTATTATATTATAGTAAATAAAATTAATTTATATAATTATAGTGATAAAATTACATGTATGATGATAAGTTAAAAAAAAATTGTATTAAAAATATCAAAATAGTATTCTACATATAAAATAACAACAAATAAAAATATTAAAAAAAATAATCAAATGTGTTTCTTATAAACAATTTGAGAGACCATTGGATAAAATCGTACAAAAGAAAACAAATGTATAATTATTAAGGATATGATATGATGAAAAATACCTTACAGATTTAATAAAACCTTTCAAATATTAATAGTCCATGGTTGAGAGGTAATTAGAATTGTTTATGCTATTAAATACTTAAATTGAGGGGTTAAACATTTTCACGTGAAAAGAAAATATAAAATGAAAAAAAAATTAAGATAGTAGAAATATTCAAATGTGAGACATAAAAATTATTTAATTGACATATATAATTTTGAAAATAATTGCATAAAGGTTGTGATAAGACGAAAAATATTTTAGAAATGTGAATGAATTCTCTAACAATCCAAAAAATTAGAAGAAATAAAAAATAAAAAATGTGTAATATATATATATATATATATATATATGACTATTTTAATAATTTAAACGAAAACGGAAATATGACGAAGATGAATATTATGGCAGGTATGGAAACGAGAACGAACAAATATATATATACTCATATCCTCTCATACTCAATTGAAAAAGTCTAGTATTTTCCATAACCAAACTCATACCCATATCCAGTCAACGTGGAAATTTCTCGTCAAAATGAAGACGAGTTCTGACAATACTCATGGGACAAATTTATTTGTGAATGTTATAGTAAAGCCTTTGGAAAAAAATTGAGAAAGTATTTCTACATTGTTTAAAAACATCAGAACTTCAACTTTAAAAAGCAACATATGCAACAAAACTCAGTTGACATATTTTAGAAAAAATAAACTTGGACTATCAAGAACATTTTCAAATAAAGGGGTCTTATTGTCTTTTAGTCCTTTGTTTTTCCTTCAGAATCCTTGTACTAAACATTATCACAAACCTATTTTTGAATTTATCTAAAAACAAACCATAACAAAGAAACAATGTTGATATTTTTTGAATAATAGTATGCTTACTAAAATAATATATTATCAAATTTAATTAATGTAATAGTCATTTATTAAACGTGCCCATTTTATTTATGTTCATGTTAGAAAGAAGTGTATTATTGAATGATTATTATAAAATTACAATATTAACTATATGTATCTGTTGTGATTTAAAACGCTTATTCTTTAAAATTTTAACGTGGCCTATTAGCTCAGCTGGTTAGAGCGTCGTGCTAATAACGCGAAGGTCGCAGGTTCGAAACCTGCATGGGCCAATTTTTATTAAAATAATTCATGCGAAAAATGTTGTAGGTCTCAGGTTCGAAACCCGCTGCTGCATGAGCCAAATTGATTAATTTTATTTTAAAGAAAATATATGTTTAACAATTATTTGTTTCAAACAATTAAACATTAAATGATACGCATATATTTTTTTATTTTTTTATTTTTCTTATAAGTATTCAAATATATATATATTAAACAACTACTTTTAAGTTTATAATTTTTAAATGATAAACATTAAATATAAGATAATACATATGGTCTAATATATTTAAATAATAATTTGTGTGATAAAGAAAATTTTAATTATCCATGTGGTAGACTTTCTTACTTCTTAAATTTTTATGTGGAAGGTCAAAATGAGAACGTTGTTTTTTCTCCTGATTTTATTTATTTGAAGCCTAATAAGGGTAAGTGTTTTGTTTCTTTTACTTAGAAGAATGTTTAATTTTTTTATTGACTTGATAATTTTTTCGGATAATTAACATTTTTGTTGTTATAAAATGTTTATTCTTTATGGTAGGTTTTATTAATCTCCAAATCTTTACAAGTGGCGTTTTACTTTTTCTCATTAAATGTTGGTTTTTGTTTCTTTCAGTAGTAGATGTAAGAGTTTTATTTTTTGTCTAATAAAAGTGTTTCATTTTTTTTATTGATGGTAGGTTATTTTACCGATTATTGACTTCTCATGCTTATGTTCTTATCACAAACAAATACTATGTTTGTGTGTGAGACTCGAGCGATTTTTTATTTTTCATACAAACCCTTTTTTTTTATCCATTTACCAACATCTTTTTAATAATTATGGTTTTATTTTTTTCTTGCATATCTATCTATACAATATATAAATGGAAGGATGACAAAGTGCAAAATTTTTAAATATCAAACAAAAAACAATTAAAAAAACTAATAAAAAAAAAAGACATGTACAATGTACAATAATAACATGACACATGATTACATAATAACATGACATGTACAATGTCTTTTCTTGACATGTGCCCACTTATTTTATCTCCTATTTTGTGACTTTCATTATTTTTAAATATTCATATATATATATATATATATATATATATATATATATTTATATATTTATTTATATATATGTATATATATTTTTTCATACTATATATTTATATTTATTATTTATATAAATGTAAATAAAAATTTAAAATGATAATAATAACATAAAATGAAATAAATCGTTTTAGTACTGTATTCATGATTTTTATATTGAAAGTTAAAATAAAAAATATATAAAAATAAATAATAATAATAACGTAATTTGAAAAATATAAATATCTAAATAAAAATATTATTTTTAAAATGAAAATAACACAGTTAAAATAATAATAACAATCAATTTGACATGTTTTTTCTATTAAAAATTTAGTACCACTACACCATGATTTTGATATTAAAATTTCAAATAAAAAATATGTATAAAAAGACAAACAAATAAAAATAACATAATTTGAAAAATATAAATATAGAAATTAAAATAAATTTTATTACATTAACCAAATAAGTGTTGAATTATCACTTAACTACAATTATAGATAACAGATTATATATATATATATATATATATATATATATATATATATATATATTAACTTTAAACTCTTCAACAATCAATAATAATTTCATTTAAAGAAAAATTTCAATAAAAAATTATATCTACATCTATTATCTATATAATAGATTATATATAGATACATAATTATTTTAAATTTTCAAAAATTTAATAATAATTAATGAATTACAATAATTATTCAATTATAATTAATTACATAACTACACATATAATAATAATAATTAATTATTATTATTATTATTATTATTATTATTGTGGTTGGTGGTGTTGTGTATTTATATTATTATTATTAACATTATTTTTATTATTAATATTAATATTAATATTAGTAGTAGGATTAATCTTAGTATTAATATTAGTATTGTTATTGACATTGTTATAATAATAGTAATAATTATTATCATTTTATCTTTATTACTAATTGTAAAAGAACTATTATTATTGTTATTATTATCGTATCTTTTTAATATTTATTTTTCTTTTACATGTGTTGTTAATTAAAATTTTTAATATGTTATATTTATTTTATATGTGATTATATTACATAACTAGTATGGACTCGTGTACGCACAGAATTTTTATGTTTTTTAATCATTATTGTAGGTATTTTGTTTAAATATTATATATTATATTAGTTAAAAATTAAATTAAAGTATTGTTATTATTGATTTAATTTATGTGAATTTGTAAATATATTAATTAGATTTTGGTTAATTACAACAATCTACTTTATTATCTAATTATTTAAGACTATTGATTAGGTTTATTATATATTAATATAATCTATAGTTACACAATACATAGTTTATAGTTATACTTAATTTATATTGAAATATTGAAATGATTTCATTTGAGAATAAATCTGAAGGGTATGATTTTGGCGGCAAGGTATAATAATCATGTGTCTTGTAAACTTTTGTTCAGTGCATATGTACATATCGTTGTTAAAATAAAATATTGGTATATTGTGAACTTTTGTTCCATGTAAAAATATTGTACACATATGAATAATCAACTTAAAGAAAAATAGAAAAAAATGCAAACATATTGTGAGATGATATGGTCCCTATTAAAAGTTAGAGTAACTAAAATTGATGTTAAAATTTTTAAACAAATATACATGTAGATATTGTTATCAACGTAGATATTGAATTTATAATAAAAGTTAAACATAATACAATAAATATGAAAGTATTATAGTAATTAATTTTGTTTTTAATATTCAATAAATAATAATAGATAAAATAAAAAAATAAAAATATATCTATAACAATATATAAAGAGGATACCCTCTTTTTGTCTACATTTCGTTATTTCAGTCTTATCCTTAATATTATTTTAAAAATTATAACATTTTATATATACCAAATATATAAAGAGAAGACCAATGCATACACATGGGTCATGTTTTTTGTTTTACTTTTAAAATAGATTTTATTATTCTTATATATAAATAAAAAATTAATTTAAATTTTTATTTTTATCGGATTAATTGTATATAATTATTAATTCATTATTTTAGCATAGAATTGATTTAATTAACTATAATAAATTTATTTTAGTGAAATTAATTAAAAGAAATAGTAGAAATAATAAGATTTGATAATAGATATTTAAATATGATATTAACGATATTAGCAGTACAATGATGAATGTGGATTCCAAAATATATTCATGACGTAAATAATAAGAAAAACATTTGATTATTTAAAAAAATATTATTAGGAATAGATTTAAAAATATCTTTATTGAAAGTTGTGTTTTCATAAGTTGGAATAAACTCAGATTTAGTAATTTAGTAATATGAAGATATTTGCATTGTTTCCTAAGTAGTCATAAATGTGACATTAATACATTATCTTGGAATATGTCCATTTGCAATGCAATTGAAACAATTATAATATTGGAATATGAAACCATTTATGAGTCATTTATGTAAACCATTTAATAAATATTTATTAAGGAATTGATAAATGTAAACAATTATAAAGAAGAGAAGATTGAAGAAGATTGTTAAAATTTGATGGCTATCGAAGAAAGTAGAAAATTGATAAACATTATAAGTATATATAATATAAACAAAGTAGGATAATGATAATTATTCCAAGAGTCACAACTGTACATTATGATGGTTTGAATTCATTAAATATTATATATAAAAACAAATTTGATATGACTAACTAATTAAATATATCAAATCAAATATATATTCATAAATATAAAAGCACTATATTAAATTAAATTTATACATATTGAAACAGTGACAACTATATAGCATAACAAAAAACATGTGTGTTCGTCATTCTCTTCACGAATCTCAAAGAAAAACCTTCATCAAACAAAGAAGTAGTTACGATAATCTGCTTCATTATGTTCTGTTAAAGTAAAGTGTTGAAATATTATGTAATATGGTCCCGTACAAGTAAATACAACATGAAATTGATGTTAATATTTTTAAATAGAAACACGTATATATTACATTAAAATGAAATGGATATGCACCATCGTTGTTAAAGTAAAATTTTGGTGTATTGTGTAAGATGGTCTTGTATAAAATATATTATTATATAATTATATATAATATTTAAATAATACAATAACAATTAAATAATTCATTACCATTGTTTTTTATAATGAATTAATTAAGAGTAGATAGAAGCTAATGTTAAAATTTTAAATAGAAGCACATATAGAAGCTAATGTTAAAATTTTAAATAGAAGCACATATAGAAGCTAATGTTAAAATTTTAAATAGAAGCACATATAGATACAGAGAGTTTAAAAGAAAAAAAATATTGAAAGATATTAACATATGAATTTAGAAGAAAAAAAATTCACATTAAGTTATATATTATATTGAAATGAAATGCATATCTACATATTGTTAAAATAAAATATAAGAATATTGAGAACTCTGGTCTCGTGCAAAAATAATATCCACACAATAATCAACTTAAACAAAAATGCAAACATAATGTAAAATTGATGTTAAAATTTGTAAAGAAAACTAAATGAAGGTATTGTTATCAATGTAGAAATTAAATTTATAATAATTAATTATTGATGCATACACACATTTTATTTTATTTTTGGTTAAAATGAAAATATTATGATTATCCAATAATACTTTTGGATATAAAGTTGTTTGCATTAAATTATAAAATTGACATAATAATTTAGCAGTGATATGTATAATAATTAAGTTGTTAAAAATATAATTATAATTATAGTTGATAATAACAATAATTATAATTATAATAATTATAATTTTTAATAATAATAATAATAATAATTATTATTATATTAGTTATGATACTAATAATATAATAATAATAGAAACAATTATAGTTGATAATAATATTTATCAATCTGGAATGCCTTGGAAAAATAAACAAAAAAAAGGTTGAAAATGAGCATAAATCTTGTGGGGAAGGTGAACAAAAAGAGTTTAGGAAAAGTACAAATTCCAACATATAAAATTATTTTTATTTTTAAAGTACAAAGATAAAATTATAAATTTTATATCTTAGTTTTACATTATAATTAATAAATGTCCACTTTCTAATTTCAATACATTTTCACAATAATAAATTAATCTTATTATTCAAAAAAAATAAAAAATTAAACAAATTAAAAATAATTGATTAAACTTTATAATAATTTAAATATATTAATAAAATTCAAATTAATTATAATATATATGGTGTTTGTGTCTTATATAGTCGTATTTAGTATTTATTATCAATCATCAATATGAAAATCCTAAAAAATTAAGTAAAAGGATAGAAAATTGAAAGCAAAAAGAAAATAAAAATCGAAACTTAAAGACAAAGTAGTATACGTATGAGATATTGCAGATATCATAATTACCAAGAAAAAACAAATTGTAAAGAAAAACCAAAAAACAGGTGATGCATACTGCTATTTAAAAAAGTTTAGTAAATTTACAGTCCATCAAGATAGGCATGTTAATATCATTGATATAATTTTTTTTCTATGCTTTCTAATCTTGCACTTTACATGAGATGAGATACATTATAATGAACAAAAACTCGTTTACTTTTTTTAAGCTCTATAACACAATGATTATACTTTAGCTCTCAATTCATCGAGCAGTTCCCTTTGATGATTCTTATATGTTCACCTGTCAAATGTCAAATTCAACCGCCTTATATTAGAAATCTTTTTGAAAGAAAAATCATTTCATTGCTAAAATAATTAATTTCATACATGTTGTATTGTATCCAGCAAGACACGTGTCTCCCAATAAATTAGAATTTCATTAATGCATACAAAACATATATAAAATAAAGGGTTAAATATGATTTTGGTCCCTCAAGTTTCAGCGAAATTTGGAATTAGTCCCTCATCAAAATTTTTGACCAATTTAGTCCTTCATCTTTCAAAATGCGTGAATTTAGTCCTTTTAACCAAATTTTGTTAAGTTTATCTGACGTTTCAAGTGCATTTCATGATAGTATTTAAATTATTTACACTTTTTGACACATTTTTTCTTCAATATTAACTTAAATACTATCATGAAATGTGTTTGAAACATCAGATAAACTTAACAAAATTTGATTAAAAGGACTAAATTCACACATTTTGAAAGATGAAGGACTAAATTGGTATAAAGTTTTGATGAGGGACTAATTCCAAAATTCATTGAAACTTGAGGGATCAAAAACATATTTAACCCTAAAATAAAATAGGTATTCTAAAATAATATAATATAAAATAAAATAAAGCAAAACATGGAGCACCCAGTAGTTTGTCTGGACGTGTATATGTGTTTTAAAGACTCTTAAAATCACAATAAATTTGTATTTAATATTGATTATGGAGAAGCGCAACGGTAATATCAACGATTGCAATCAATTGCAATCTTTGAAAAACAATGGTTTGGGAATGCGAGAAATGTAATGATGATTTCGTGTTGGAAATGTGCAGCAATTCAGAGAAGTCTTTGGAGTATAAATATAAATAGACATTGGTTTGGGAAGTTGAAATATAATGATTTCGTTGAAAGAAAATCTTTGAGAAGCGAAAATGGACTTATTGACTATAGGAATACGAAAAGATCTCCAACCAAATCTTATCATTCTTAAAAATTATGTTAATTTCATTCAATACTTATTTTTTCATTTAATTAATGAACTGAAAATAAATTATATTAAATTAAATATATAAAAAAACTAACAATATACATGATAATAATAACAAAAAGTAATAAATAAATAAATAGATAAATAAAAAATATATATATTATAATCCAGACAAAATTGGATGTTGACATGAATCTTTTCTAGAGGTCATTGTTTTCTTATATTTTAGATATATCTAAATTTCACTTTTTTTTAATGTCCCATACATAAATACTTTATTTTAATATAATATATAAATAAAAATTTAACCGTAAATTTTAATGTTATAGTATTATAATATTATTGTTATGAATTAGTGATTTATATTAAAAGGTTAATTAATATTATTGTTATTAAATAATAATATTATAATATAACCTAATATTATTATATATTAATATCGATATTATTAACTGTATATTTTATAATTCATTATTTTAACATAAAATTAATTAATATTAAAATAATTTTATTTATTTTTAAATAATTCGTTATAAAAAATAATAATAATAAATTATTTAAAGTTATCAAAAGTATTATTTAAATATTATATATAATTATACATGATTATAAAACTTAAATATAATTATTTAAATAAATTATTTATTCAAATATAATAGTAATTATATTATTTATCTTAATCTATATTAAAAAATAAAACAGAAAAAAAAAAGATTGGTGTGTACGCACGGTCTCTCGTCTAGCTGTAAATAATTTTGTTTATTAAATATGTTATGAGCATCGTATCTTCTAATAGAAAGTTTTACGAACATATATCATAAAAAAAATATGATTTCATACAACAAAATTATTTATTATCAATGTATAAACTTACATTTGAACCAAAAACATTTGTCATTATATCAAATCATAATCCTATGGTTTATAGAATTGTTATGCAAGAATTTGTATTTTCTTATATCAATTTATTATCTGCTAGTGACGTCCTTTTGAATAGAAAAAAACTTCGAATTAAGTGAGTTAGTTCCCAAGGAATCATCCTAAAATGACCAAAAGTAATACATGAAACAAATACTAGAATTCAAGATATTTACCCTTAAATATTATGATCACATGTATAACATAAACATGAAATGGAACTTTTTCAAGGATATTTGGTAGCTAATTGAATTTGGATTTAATTTTTGAAAAATATGTTTTTACTTTTTTTTTTGGAATTATATGTCTCGAGTCTTAAAATGCTTTGAAGTTTTCAATTTTGAAAATTTCCAAAAGTGTAATAGTCAAAAGAATTTCATTATAAGATTTAGAATGTAAATCATTATTCATCAAATTTATTAGACAATGGATCAAATGTTGTGCTAGCAGTAAAACTTATTTGAGCTTCTTTTTATGACAGATGAAGATCTTTTGATGTTAACATATGACACCTCTTTGTTTCTTTCTTAAAGTGTCATTCTTGATTTGAACATTTTGTAATGTCCTAGGTTTATGCAGTAATAACATATCCTACTTGGTTTCTTTGCTTTTGATCCTTGTCGTTCTTGTTGTGATGCATCTTCTAACTTCGGTAATCAATCAAAACAAGCAATACAATTTTATAAGTCAAAAATAATTCAATCGTGTAGTAAATAATTATCTTCATTGAATATCTCATGAACATTAGATCTTGTAATAGAAGGTTCTATGAACATATATCATCACAAAAAATGATGATGATTTCATACAACCAAATTACTTATTAATGGTGAAATTTTTGCTGTTGCACTACCAAAACAGATGAGTTGCATTCAAGATCTGGAGAAGCAAGAAAATCACCAATGACACCTAATTCTGGAAACTCACTCCATTCTTGAAGACTCTTTGTTTGAGGAGAATCAATGCCATTACGTCTCCCAACTATGAAAAAGTCATGATCTTCTGCAAGACGGTGAAGAACAGAAGCTACTTGAGCACCACCCTCCACAATTATCTCCTCATGCACAACATTTCTCATACGAGAACATTCTCTTCTAGCGTTTTTCAATATTGAATGATCAAGCATGGTGTCCTCGTCGTGTTTTTCGTCCTTCTTTTCACTTGTTGTCATGTGATACACCACAAGCTCAACATTATCACTGTCTTTCGCTGCTCTATTGGCCAGGCACAGAGCCTCTCTATCATCGTCACCACCGAAAAAGATCATGGCTAATCGAAGTGGTGAATCACTTTTACGAACAAAACGAGTCACCAGTATTCCAACCGAACATGGAGCCTTATCCATGACCTTACAGTTCAGCAACCTCACTGTCTTGTCCTCGTGTTCGATTTTTCCATCGAAAGACCATCTTCGATGAAAGGGAAGAATGATGATGGATGCAACTTTATCCAATGCAAGGTAGCACACGTCTTCATGCATCAGTGTGGGTGGAGATATCGCTGTATAAGGGTATATTGTTGTTGCACCTAGCTTTTCATCTTCGTAGAGTTTGAAGGTGAGGATCACGTTCTCCGAGTAGGAGTTGCTTGCATGACAAGGAGAACCTTTTTTCATCTTGTGAGAGATGAAAATGGGACTAGAACGCCCTACCAGTTCAATCAGATGAAGAACATCCACAGTTGTTGGATACAGTGGCGTAGGGTTGAATAGATTAAGAGCTGATATTATAGGCACTGTGTGATGCTGTTTGTGAATGCAAACTAGGATCCGGAGATTCGCGTCAAATTTCAGATTAGACATGTTCCTTTTCTGGTAGCCAAAGTATTTTCTTGAAGGGTCATACAAACGTTTCACCAGAAGTTGTGAAACGCTATTTGAGATCAAGATCATTGTTAGAGCCACAGTGTAACGTACTGGTTGGATGTCCTGCATATATAACAAGTATCATGATCATTAACTGTTTAGAAAACAAGCCAGAAGAAATTATGAGAGAAGCCATTTGGATTCTCTGCTCTGTGTTGTTCTTGCAGATGACGATATAAAAAAATCCAGTAGAGAATCTGAATTCGTGAAAGATGTTTGAAGAGTGAATTTCTTGGTTACCCTTTTGTCTAATGCAGAGCTATACATGGCTACTTCCACAACGCCTTTGCAATCTAGAAGGAGGGCAAGAGAAACTGCATCCTTTAGTGAAAGCTTGAAATAGAGTGAAGGTGCTGCGTAAGATATAATTTTGAGTAGATGAGCCATAAGGATCATAAGGACGGTGCCTATAAACATAGGTGATCTGAACTCTACCAAGGAATAATTCATCTTCATTGCACACGTAGTGATGAAGATTGGCGTAAGAAATTCTAAACCAAAAGTATGGATCCTTTTAACTAATGAAGATCCTAATGGAGGTCCATCTGGTGTAGCCAATCCATAAAGGAAAGGTAGAAGGATGAATTCTATATTGAAGAGCATTGAACTCCAACCCAAAACAAAGAGAACCCCAATGATAACGTTGATGTAAATATCCTTCACTTCTTGGCCTTCTGGTGTGTGCTCAATCACCAAGAACATTGAAGGCCGATACACAAAGAAAATGATGATTATTACAGCGAAAAGGAGCACCAAATTTATACCCCTTGCATTCACCTTTCTGGTATCCAATGCTGCAGATGCAACTACAAGAATATTACTCAACGTGTCACCCACCAGTGCAGAAGACAATGCCAATCTTCCAAGTTCAGAGTTCAGGATTTGAAGGTCATTGAGGACAGAAGCAATCACTGCAAATGAAGTCATGTTCTGTGTCATCAGTATAACAACAGTTGAATGCAGTTCGTCTAACGAACCCTGGTTTGCAAGTTTAGAAATGGTTTCTACAGATGAATAACCAATTACTAGAGGAAATAGCAACCCCACAATGGCTATGATCCATCCTTGTTTTCCTGTTCTGGTGATCATGCTAAAATCCATTTTCACACCATTCTCAAACACAAATAGCATGTAACCAAGTGATGCTATTGTAGCAAGTGTATCTTGACTTCCATAAGGAAACAACATTGTCTTCTCTTTCTCCAATATACCCAAAGATGGTCCTAAAATAAGCCCAGCCTTCAAATAAAGATAATGCATTTTGTTAGACAGATATTGATCAATCCATGTTAATGTTTCTATCTATTGTATGATTTAAGATTCTATAACAATCTTAATAACAAAACTTACCATCAATTGTGAAAAAATGGCAGGAAAACCCAGCTTCTTCAAAGGGTAATTCAAAGTTCGTGTTACAGTGTAAATCAAAATCACTTGGAGTAGAAATATTGGCATAGAAGACTTTAAAGGAGACCCTTCTGTGCCATGATTTCCCCATAGGCCATCTGATGCAATATTGGGTGGAGTTTTAAGGCAAACACCACATTTTGCAGTATGATCAGAAACATTGATCTGATTAATTGAAGCAAACAATGTATCCACCTCCATTTCACAATCCTTAGAACAAATTCAATAGTCAATGAGAAAGATGAAGTGAATGAATGGACTGAAGGAAAACGAACATCAATGATATATATATTATTATTGGAACTAGTATATTTAGAATGAAATGTTAAGAACAGAACAAATGATTCACTAGCTCATTGTTTTGTAAGTGAATCTTCGTGACAAAGAAGACAACATCACACATAAACTAATTTAAGTAAGACAATTTTGTTAAAGGAGAGTTATTATTAGAGAGGACAAGTAGAAACTAATTTATAGTAGAGAAGCTGTTAATGCCAGAAAAAAATAAACTAAAAGTGATCAAGGTATTATATTAAGGGAAGATATCACAAATGCTTTAATATATATTTAGGACTATTAGCACAAGTAATAAAAAATGCTAATTTTTACGTCATAAATCATAATTAGAATATCATAATCAAACAAACCTATCTAGCAATTGGTTTGAGAGGGTGATTACCACTACAATTATTTTATTTTATTTTTCTTAAGATTATAAGTATTGTGTATATGTATTGTTTTTATAAATTTTTTAACTCCACACTCTAGTATTGTTTCAAAAAAAAAAAAAAAAAAAATAAAAAATTTTATAAAAAATAAATAAAAATAATTATTAATTTTAAAAAAATTAATAAATAATTATATTGAAAAGGGTAAAATC
>Ga0214543_1000978_pt1 | contig 53072 bp, 26 predicted proteins | sample CNSS2metaG_FD_160094 | JGI IMG/M metagenome (GOLD analysis project Ga0214543, IMG submission 160094) | Root nodule microbial communities from cowpea collected in UCLA plant growth center, Los Angeles, California, USA - CNSS2 | ecosystem: Host-associated > Plants > Roots > Nodule | place: USA... | reverse complement strand
GATTCAACAATCAAGAACTCCCCCTAGGAGCAATGCATCCACACAATTGCACCTAGGTCCACACTTCAACCACTGAAGCTACTGTAATCAAAGATACAGAAAACAAAACAAGAAACGAAAACACCTAAATTGTGCAGATTTGACTTGATGCTCCTTGAATCAAGCAAGATCCATCATGGTAGAGTCAACCATCAATCATTCTTGGATCTGTGCTTGGGTTATTTCAGAATCTTCTGAAGCTCTTGTGTCTCTCAGATTGCTCTTTCCCAGATGCAGACTGCGTGATCTATCTCAAAAATTCCAGACCCAAAACAGATTACAAAACAGCTTTTATACAAAGGTTTTTGCTGTCACTAATTCGATTAGCAATTTACCTAATCGATTATCGTGAGTACATTTTCACTCACTTTGTGCCAGACTTCACAGCTAATCCATTAGTTCAGAAACTAATCATGTGCAGGATTACACAGCAGGCCTGAAATACAATTGATAAAGAGAAGCTAATTGCCTAATGCATATCCTAACTGGACCAAGCTATATTTTATCCTAGATCAGTAGACATCATCAAAACTGTTCTTCATTTATGGATGAAAGGCTCTCCCTTCCAAAAAAATGTCAACACATAATATGTACGAAAGATTCTGCTTTAACAGTTATATATGTTAATAATATTAGAGTAAAATCATGTATCTTCAATAAAAGTGAATTAAAGCTTATTTGAAAACTAAAAATCCTTACAATTTTTCTTCAATAAAATAACTTTTATTTATTTTATTTTCACTCTGTGGCCTGATCCGCGAGACAAAGGTCACATCGGCCCAACTTCTAAGACCCGTAAGTTAATGGAGGTCAACGCGCTACCAAACCAAACTCTCCCAATCCAAATTCAACCCACTACAACAACATTTATGTTTCCCTGTCTTTTTACATATTATAGTTTATTAGGTAACATAATATATATTATATATTTTATTCTTCTTTTTTTCATTTTTTTTTAATTCTTTGTGTTGTTTTGTATTTACAAAATTTACACACATTATTGACGACCTTGATTATATTTTTCGTCTTTTTGTTTGATTATGTTAAAACTGTGTATTGTAAATTTTAGTGAATAAAATTAATGTTAGGTTTCACATGTGATTATTTTACTCATTTTTTACATTTTTAATCATTATTTATTTGTTGTTTATTTTTATTATATAATTTATTTTTTATGAATTTTTATATGATAATATTTATTTTCTAAATATTTTTTTAAGTGTAAGTACAATTTTACCACCGTAATTACATAAAGATTTCTAATCTAAGTGTGAAATGATCTTTTCCCTAACAAAAATTGATTTATTTGTTTTTAAATTGTACCATTTTAGTGTTTTGTCTCGCATGTATAATTAGAATAAAGTTGTGTTAGGTTAATAAGAAAGGTTAAGTTAGTTTTTCTCAAATAAGGTACTGCAGTAAAAACATCCCTTAATTTGTGTTTGTTTTAGGGAGTAGATTTGAGTGAATTTAAAAAGAAAGTGGAGTGAAGTTAAGTTGTTTTGATTAAAGGAAAGATTGTAAGATTTAAAAAAAAATGAGAGAAAAGTTTATCAGAATTATTGAGTGATATGATAAATTAAAAGAATAGTTTAATTAATAAGAAAATAAAATTACTAATTTACTCTTGTATATATAAGATTAAATATCTATTTTTCTCAATTTAAAAAACAGAAACATAATTTATCTGGATTCACAGAATAATCAAACCAAACAAATTAAACTCTCAGAAAATGACCATCAAGAATCACCCTTTTTTGAACATAAATAGACCACCATCGACACCTTTCAAATTCTAAAATAAAACATTCAATATTTAAAAGTCAACCTCTACCGTCACTAATGCATGTAAGAGAACAACTATGTGTTTGAAAATCTGATAAAAAATAAATTAAAATAAACAAAACAAAAAACATTAAATATTTACCATAATTTTCAAACTTAAATCCAAATAATTTATAAATTTTATATTAATTATATTTACTTCTACCATAATTATCTAATACAACTTATAAATTACAAATTTATAATATTTTAACTTAATATAAATTTTTTGTATCCAATCAAAAATCAATCTAAATAAGATATTAATCAATTTAATCTAATAATGTGACTTTTAATTAATTAAAATTGAATAATTTATTCAAAATAAAGTACTAATCAATTACATTTTAAATAATTACAATTTTTTTATGATAAATATCATTTTTCTCTAATAACGTAAAAAGTTTAAAATTACAATCTAATTAATTACACCCTTTTATAATAAATATTATTTTAGTTAATGACGTAAAAAAATTAAAATTTTTTCTATAATAGATTTAACAACAAAATTAAATTAAATCTTTTCCTGTATAAATTTTTTTGAAAATATTATTTTAAAAGGATATATTAATAATTCTTTTTACCGTAATGTTTATTAAATAAAAACATAATTTTTACCAAAAAAACAGTTTTTATTTTATTTAAATAATTAATATATTATACAATATAAAAAAACCAGAACAGTGAAAAAAAAAATTCTATAAGGACTAATATAATTTCTGTTAAAATCTCTCATTGTAGAAAAAAATCAATCTCTCTCCATTCATTCAAATATGTATTTACAAATTATTTCAAGTCAACTGAATTAAACACAATATTCACCCATAATTTTATTACAATAAATAAGTAAAAAAAACGCTTGAGTATAATTTCAGTAAAAATGGTAAATGTAATTATTATACGTGATTCAACTCCAACTTATCAATTACTTGTTTCTGTTTAACGAGAGAAAAAAAAAACTTAAATTACTCAAACTGCATTTGAATTGAAATGTTCATAAATTTATTTTTTGTCAAAAAAATTATACAAACAAAAATAATTAAGTTATAAATGCTTTAAATAAATTAAATGCATATTTAATATTTTTTAACAAATCAACTGCAACTTATTATTATACTATGAGAAAGAAACTAATTTAATAATAATGAATAAAAATAAGAGGTGAAGAAAAGTATTAAACAAAGTGAAGGTAGGATTTGACATGTTTACCCCTGTGTAGCGATCCAAACCGCGGTTATTTTAAAGAGGAGAAGACAAAACGCAGCCACACATTTATCGATCGATTCACACAAAACACAATACAAGCTTTGCTGCTACACTACACCTACTACCTACTACCACTTCTACTAACCCATTCTCCTTTCACCGTTATGGTACCGGAAAGACAACACGGCGGCGGCGGTGGTGGAGGAGGAGGTGCGCCCCACGGGATCCTCCTGGCGGTGGTGGTGGCAATCGTCGTCTTGGTGCCCTTTCTGGTTGGGGATCAGGGCGAGGCCATAACCGAAGCAATCTCTGAGCTTCTGAGCCCATTGGGCCTCCTCCTCCTTCCCATCCTTCTCCTTCTCACCATCCAGTTCCTCTCCTCCGACCGCGGCTCCTTTGTCTCCGCCCTCTTCTCCACCGGCGAGCCCGACACCATCCACCGGGTGAGCGGCTCCCCCGTCGGCGTCGCACTCCTCCTCCTACTCATTCTCTTCCTCCTCTACAACCGCTTTTCCATCTTCGGTGGCGACGATTCCGATGATTGAAAATCAAATCATTTAAAAGAAAAGGTTACATTCGAATATTCCGGATCTGTCTCTCCCTCTTCTGCTTTTGCTAGTGCGATGATAATGTTGTATATGTACGTACATGTATGTACCTATTCTTTTTCAATCGAATCTATCGATTTAATTGGGATTATGGAAGTTAATTCAAGTCATAGTTGCCAGATTATTGCGCTAATTACCACCTGCTCATCTTATTAAGGCTTTGTTTTTGCGTTTAAATTTCAGTTAAGTTAATTATGTTTTTTTTTTGTTCCGCAACTTTGTTCTTGGAGCGTGCCATTTGTAGGGATCTGAATGAAAAATGTATTGGGAAGGTGAAAAGTGACAAAGTAAAGGGGCACAGAGAGAGAGGGTTTGTTTGAATTTGAAAGATCCAAGTTTTTAAGGAGATATAGATATTCCGTGTCGGTGATTTTCTTTTGCTTTTCTCTGTGATTCTAACATGGTATATTTATTTGTACATTAGAATGAAATTTAAAATTTTAAGGCAAAAACAAATAATTTGAAGTTAAAATTAATAGCAAAAGAATTAAATCTAATTGAAAAGCCAATTTTTTTTTTTACATTTATTATTTCATCCTTCGATCTTTCTATTTTAAAAATATATTTTTTAAAATTAAAATACCCTTTAAAAGTAAACATTTTCTTTGAATCTAATGTAACCAAAACCACCAACAAGGACGGCATGCGCTGACCGCTTTCACAACGTGTGGGCACCATGGTGTGGTCCCTACTTCCCGCATGCATAATCTTTTCTAAACTATTTTGTTATTAAATTGAAATTTGAAGCATTGATTGTTGTATATTAAACTAGTATAATTTTGTCATTGAGTTGTAATGATGTTTAAAAACCCATTTGTACACTTTTATGGCTAAGGATGAAATTCTATATATATTATTTGATTAGTCATCCTTTTTTATGTTTATTATTACTGACGTATATTGAGTATGACGTATATTTTTGTAGAAGTAGACGTGTCAAAGTGAGCCAACTCGGTTCATATGGGTTGGCTCACCACGAGCCGGGTTAAAAATGAGTGAACCTAACTCGACTCACTGTCTGGTGAGTCAGAAATTTTGTAACCCGGCTCAACCCACCACGGGTTGGTGAGTTAAGTGGATTGACTCACCAACCCACCTAAATTATTTTTTAGTATTTAAATATTTAAATAAATTTTTAAATAACCCATGAGATAACAATCATAATAAAATCAAGAACCAATATTTTGATCATGCTCACCACCGATATATGAAGAATTATTTCTAAGAAAGTATCCATTAGTCTAAGAAAGCATGACTAATATTACAAATTTTCTGTCATGCTATTCAACAAAATATAAATAAAAAAACTATACATTTTTTTTCATGCTAATTTAGAAAAAATTGTTTTTAAGACGGTTACTTGAGTAATTTACTACAAAAATTATAGCTAAAGATTAAAGTATCAACATATATATAACTTGACAATTAAATTAATTAAACATTCAAACTATTCAAATATAATTAAGCAACAAACTAGCATTTAACAATATGAAATTGTGAACAAATATTATAGGAGTAGTAAATAATTACTAAAAAAATTTAAAAAAAAATTAAAAAAATTAAAAAAAATTGTAAAAAAATGTTGGTGGGTTAAGTGGGCCAACCCACCTTTAAAGAAGTTGAATTTTTCTCAACCCAACCCGGTTCGAACCCATGATGAGCCGGATTGACTCACGAGTTGAAATCCATTTTGACATCTCTACGTAGAAGCGTTAGTTAGTGATGTTCCGCATACATCGATTAGGAACGTTTAATCTTAATTGTTGATCATGAATTCAAATTTGAAAAGGAAATAGTATTGAAAGACATAAGATTTTTGTTGTCGTTTATGGTAATTTTCCCAATTTCATAAAGAAAAAGGAATGTTGTTAAAGAGTAATTGGGTATGGTTTTTTGCTGTGATTTTGTGAGAGAATTTTGAAAAGTAAACAAATTGTAACATGCAGCTTTATATTGCGCAAAATTGAAATTATATACATAGAGACAGAGAATATATGAGTGGCTCCAAATATATATAAAATTTATTTTGTGGTGAAGCTGATGTTAAGTATTATTAAGTTAAGTTATAGAAGTGTGGAGTGACAATGTGAATCTTGGCGATAGAAAGATCCACAAAAGACGCTGACAAGTGTCTCTTTCTCATCTCATGATGTGAATTATTAGGGAGAAAATGGTTAGCACTGTTCATTGAATTTGACATTAAGAACAGAAAAACAAAGGAGATGAAGCATGCACAAATTTAACTAAATCCATTTTCTAAAGAGGACCAATTGACATTGTAAAATATATGAGATTGGAAGCACTTGGTTTATAGTGTCTTGGATAATAGTGTAAATTTGGACAAAATATCGTTGAATTTGACAGGAAACATAAATTATTGAATGAGTCAATACAACTGAGTTGTAGACACCCATTTGGATTGTAATAAAAAAAAATGGTAATGTATATTTAATTTTTTATTTTACATCTATTCAACGTCAATAAAATTATACTTTTATATTAAAATATAAAATAATTTAAGAAAATTAAGTAAAAACATAAAAAAAATATTTTTTATTAGATCTTAAATAGAAATAAAAAAATTTGACAGATATGCATATATAATTTTTCAACGAAAAGAAAAACACTAAATAACATGTTTAGTGTTAAGCAACTCATCATATTGTATTTTTTTTTTCCTTTACCACGTTGCTAAAAATACTTATTGTAGCTATTTCTTGCTTTTTAAATACATTAGCTATGAATTAAAAATCTCTTGTGCTCTTTTGTTTTATCCATCTAATGTTGTTTTAAAAATGTTTTGAATTTCAATAGGTTATTCGATTAAAAAGACCCCTTTCCCTCCATTAATTCTCCAAGCTAACAATTTAAGATAAAAACTTAAAAAAATGAAGAGAAGTTTATGTGTCATCACTAGTCACGATAACATGATTGATTTTAGGGACGCAAATAAATAAATGAGTTAGGTATATATTCTTACAACTCAAGTTTAACCTGATTCTTTTTTTGTAATTTGGTTTGTTTTTTTTATAGTTTGTTTAAATATTATCTCGTATTAATAGTTAAAATATGTCAGCAGGTTTATAGTTAAATAGGCTAAAAGGCTCAAGAGTCTATCATTGAAAAAATTGATTAGATTAAAAAACTCACAAAGTTAACACATGTATCACACATTAGATACAATTGAAGCCACAAAAAGAAAAACCTATCGCATTTTTATCAAACCAGTTCAAGTAAGGACATCATACTTAGTTGTTTGTTAGGCCATGATATAATATTGTATAATTTTATTAAAAAGATATTAACTAAAAAATAACATAACCTATTAAATTTATACTCGCTTTATCATACAACAACCTTTTCCAAGTTTTGACACGCGGAAAACAAAATATTTAACTTATGTACATCTATATTAAAAAATACTCTTATTTTTCATCTCCTAAACTCTTCTATTAAGTAAAATTCATACAAGCCTCTAAATCTGAGTCGCATTTTTTCATTTGACCGATTTCAATAAAAAAACTCACATGAATTTTAACGAATAAAAAACATAAAAAAACAGCATTACAAAATATATTTCAAACACTTTTCTGATACATTAACATATCGTAATCAAATTAGAATTGTTATCGAAAAACTCTAATCACCGCAAAAATGTGAAATTTAATTTCTTTGATTCTTTTGAAAAAACTCAATCTGTACTTCTCTGAAGAATACATTCATCGTTTTAAAAACTCGAAATGGTAATTGATTACACGTTTGAACAGCGATTATTATAGTTAGGCTTTTTTATATGGCAGTAACAGACTAAACGATAGAATAAAAATAAAAAATAATTTACAGTTGAATCCAATTTAACAGGCATCAAGATGGACATAATATCACACAAGAGACAAATATACATTTGAGCAAATTTAATTTGAATACCAACAAAAGATCCATTTTTTTTTTTTGTAAAATGAAGAAAAAACCTTTAAAACTATATTGCTAGGAAACGCGAGAGCAATTACATGAAGATTGAGATGATGAGTGAAGAAGAGAAAGCGAGTGGCTTTAACGGGGTACTCTTTTTCTACTTAGTATCTCTTGTTCTTTTAGTCGATGTTGGAACCTTGCGAGGCGAGCTTGAAGACTCACCAGGCTAGCTGCTTTGCGAGAAAGCACAAAACTCAATTGAGTTACATAGTTGTCAATTAGACTTCCTGGCTGGTCCACTTCTGCCAATAGTTTCATTTCCTAACAACCAAAGCCAATACCACTATGAGCTCCAACAAACAATTACTATGCAAAAACAAAGTTTTACTTATTTTCTTGACATTACTAAGAACCAGAGATAACACCTAAAAACAAAATTGAGGCTGGTAGAGGTTAAGTGTGTGAGATATTTGAATAACAATAGTTACACTACACAGTTAATAGAGCATGTACCACCGATGACTCAAATACTCGTGTATAGACGAAAACAACATGCAAAACATCATATCATATTGGACCATTCCTAAGAACCCTAAAATTTTTGTGCCATCAAACATTAAACACATGCATATCAACGTGCAGGTATGAAAATACAGAAAGCAAATTGACGGATGTCAAGTGCAATGAAAAAACTCAAGCCCTGAAGTTACCCAACAAAAAGAAATTAGAAATTGCATTTGACAATGTTATTGAGAAGTTAGAGAAAAATTTGCCCAACTTACTTCACGAACAATCTCCATTGTGTCCTCAATTTCTTTCCTATGAGCAGCAATTAGTGCTTCTTCCTCCTGCAGAAGCATAAATTAAACAGATACTCAAAAGTGTTACAGTAAACTTTTAAACTGAAAGAGGATAGCTCCAAACATTTGAGAAACCTCAAGTATAGCGCTGATATTCACGTCAGAAGAGGATTCTGTTTCAGACTGCCCCGATCCAGTGCTAACTGTGTTATAATTTCCTGTGTTCTGCTGCTTGGAACTTGTGGTGTTATTAGAACCATTGGAATCCCTTTTTACCCAATTTATAGATCTTTCGGATTTGTCCTCCTTGGTTCCTTTTCTGCGTGGAGGAGACACCTTTTGCACTTTCTCATCTGTAACATTTAGGGAATAAGAGTTCATCTTTTGACTGGTAGAATCACCGTAAGAATTCTTTACTTCAAACCTTTCCCTGTCCATTGGAGCAGAAGCCAGGCTTTTATCTTCTCGCCCATTGTATGAATAACTAGAAGAGAAACTTGATAGTTGTTTGTCAACATCAGTGGAAGAGCTGTACAAAGATCTTTCCTTTTCTACAGCTTTTCTGCCCAAGTCCGTTGCTTTTATCTCTTGACGCTGACCATTAGAATCCTCTGCACCCATGCCAGCAAGAAGTGAAGATGTTGGTGAAGCCTCTTTATTCACTGGTGGAACTGGATTTGGGGCCTGGTCCTTCCGAGGATTTCCACTCTTGGATAGACTTTTAACTCTGTTCATATGAGACAATAATGGTTAATATCTAAAAACATGTGTATACGAAAAAGTGCATCCAGTTATGAGCATAGTCTTCTTAATTTACAGTTGCAAAACACATACCGGTCTGCATATCTCAAGGTATTAAGTGTGTGTTCACAAGACCCAGCATTTGGGGATATACAAGAGATCATAACAGTTTTTGAATTTCCAACAAAGGAGTCACGGAGCACTTCCGTAAGTTTGCTTCCCCGAAAAGGAATATGGATCTGATCATTATCCAAAGCCCGGATGCACTCCTTCAAAGCCAAAAGACTCTTGTTGATTTCAGCACCTTCGATCCTGCGGTAGTGATACAATTAGCGCCAAAAGTGAAGAGATCGGCTACTACAAGACACAAAGCAGGGATAGAAAGGAACTCAAGGAAGCCAACCATGACCAATCAAACCATGTTTTGCGGCAGTTACATGAAAATAACAACACACTATAAATCAAACAACAAACAAACACTTGGAATTTGCATCCCTTTGTTGCATCCATTTTCCAATCCACCCATGTATGAATCCAACTAATTTGCCAATTCATTGGCATAAAAAATTAATGAATTAAATCAATAATTATTACTATATGATTAACAGACAATCAATCATATTTTTAAAACAATGGACCGAGATATTGGATCAATGTCTGCGAAAGGAGCAAACGCCCACCAGGGTCCCTTTGAAAACAAACCTCATCAGGACAGAAATTTTTAGTTGACCAGAAAAAAAAAAAATTCATTTTTAAATAGATGAAGTGGATTCATCCGTGAAAAAAATGAATGAATGGGTAAGATTTTACTTTTTATAAATGAGTAATGAGTAGATTAATCTTTTCAATAAATTGATAACATACCATAAATGAAATAATAGTTTATTTTTTCCAATCATTTTAATCCACTGCAAATTTATCCAAAACATTCATTTTATCGAAAAGTAGCAATAGATGATTAAAATCATTTGTGCAACTAAGTAGTCCCTAAGTATATTATACTAAATCTATTTGCAACATTGAATACATGATAAATTGAAATTTCATTTTTATTACAAGTTGACAATATCCTATACATGTACAGTAGCTACAAATCAGGTTATGAAATAAACCAAAACAAGCTGATTCCATTTACCTTTGTCAACTAGAGAACAGTTTATATGTCCTGCTCTTATCATTTTAAATATAGTAAAGAAAGGAGTCGGTAAATGAAGTTCTAAAAAGTAAAACATAACAAACGCATATAACATTAAACAAGCAGATGGTTTATGCAAAAAGATAATTTAATGGAAAAGTACCTTGTTTGACGGTCATTGTCAGTAGTATCAGCACCTCTTTCACTTCCAGCAAGATCAATAAAAGATATCTTCCCCACAACCTTCCCACTTTTTGCCTCATTTCCATCATTATTGTTCCGCTTACTCTCTTTTATCTCATTGTGCTTCTTTACAACCAGTTGCAAGATAGCATGGGACCTGGAGGACTCCTCATTTGCACCAGTTGACCCCGTACTTCTGGCTGCATTACCCTTTTCAATGAATTCTTTGACAATCTGTACATCAGACACTTCAAATTCTTGAAGTCCTACAATACACACTTGCTGCCGTCCATCTTCTCTCATGCAGAGTTTTCTGTTCAAAGCAAAACAAACACAGCCACTCAGTAATCTATATAAACAGATTGTACTTCCAAGCAGATATAATATGCAAGGTGATAGCACGGAGTAAACAAAACAAAAGAATATGCGTTTTAACTGGTTACGTATGTGTAGAATCCATAAAACCCCGAAAAAAAAAAGAAAAAAAAATCAAAACATTGTTAGTATGGGATGAAGTTTATGTTCCTTGGGAAAATCTAGAGTAATACCCTTGACAGTAGAGACTTGCCATAAATTTATTACTATTTAAAAATTTAAACACAAACATTAAGAGAATTTGTTTCAATTTTTGAAAAATTATTCCTGAGAATATGAAGTTAGGAACATAGCATTCTCACGTTTGTTATAAAGCTTAAGAAATAATTTACCCAGCATAAATGATTCCCATATGCATATTCAGCATGTCTTTCATTCCGATGATGCGGTGGGAATCTTGAAGCTAAATATATTCCAACTTGTATTTTCTTTCTAACTTCTACTTTTTTGTCTACCATTTGAATTTTGAAGAACATTACTGGGAGTAATATTAAATCTTTAACCAAACATGCTTTGATGTTTACCCAGACATATTACTGCGAATGGAATTATCTATCCAGAAATAAACTCAACGTAAAATCACAATCTTCAAGTTAAGACCCAGATCACAAATACAAAGCATTCATGCCAAAGGTAAATTAATGTCTGAAGGACAAATACACCAAAACACACAAGAAAGAAGTACCCACTTTCTGTCACTAAGAAGATCAAAAAGTTTTCCACCATATATCTCAAAGTAGCTAAGCCACAATTTAAATCTCTGGCTTCGATATACTGGTCGATGCAACTGTCTAACAAGGTCTTCAGCAGCTCTGAGCGGCAACGGTTGCATTGTGTATGTTTTGCCACTTCCTGAAAGTAAAACACTATTAGCCACAACTTAAAGCGGTTTGATTCATTTAAACCTTCAATTACTTGTGTAATGGCATCTATTATTATTACTAATATCATCTTCCTCTAGGCCAAGGTCATCAGTCGCCTCCAACTTCAGGCAACAACAAACCAAGTCTTTTCTCACAAGGTGTGGAGTCACCTACAATACATAAAACAAAATGATGTGCTACCCTCCATCTCATCTACTCTCCTAAGCCCTAACTAGGTCCTACATTGGATTTCTCCACACATGCAAAACAATGCAAAGCAAGATTCTATTATTATTTGCACAATAGCCTCCAACTCTTGGCAAGTTTCCACAAAATGAACACGTCATTGGCTATTTTAGAGTGTTAAATATAATTGATTTCACAAGAAATGAATTGACTCCTCATTTCCATTATTAACTCCACAGGAAATCAAGAACCATTCACAAAAACTAAAATATATGAAAAACCAGTAAGCAAAATATATAAATAAAAGGCCTGGAAATATTTTTGAGATATTAAATGCATTCACCTGTAATTCACAACAATACTAGAAAGTAAAAGAAAAGTATGGAACCCCAATGCTGTTATGCTTGGCTACTAATACAATAAAGAACCATCAACTACACTCTCACTCACACAAACAAAATATTGAGAAGAAAAAGAATGGACAGTAATATTGGATGGTGGTTATTTTTTGGTAAAAGTATGATTTGAACAGGGAACAACAAATTTCTTACCTGTCTGACCATAAGCAAAACAAGTAGCTTTGGTTCTCTCAAAAATTGTAGGAATAATTGGTTCGACCGTAACTCGATATACCTGTCATTGCAAAGCAGCAACATACCTTAGATTAACAGATCAATTCAAGAATCAAGACCAAGACAGAGGCAAGAACTCACAGTTTCATAAATACTAACAACAAAGACAAAATGATGTTATGGCTACCGAGGAAAGAACGATCATTAAAATAAGAAACTGCAAAAAGATTCAATATTTGTTAAGGAGCTGCCTTACTTCGTCATTGGTAACATTCTCATCAAGAACAGCATCAAAACAGAACTCATGCTTCTCCACATAAGCTGTCAAATCCACCTTTTACATGACAAGAACAAACAATTAGATCTTTAAACAGTTAGTAAGAACAAGAATAGCAAACAAAAATAAAATTCAATAATTAGTCATAAATAATTCAACCTTTGAACTGATATAGTAATAAATGGTAAAACAATAACTAGTGTTTCAATTCAACATAAACAAACCTTTAGTTTTGGTTCATGGACTGTCAAATATGCACTGTCATATGCAGTTACAATGTCATCCTCCTTCTTAGCAAGCTCCTTCTTATTTAAAGGTCTTTTGCGTACCTAAGACATGCATTGGAAGTAAATGCCTAAAATAAATAGCAATGACAATTACAAATTTCCCTTAAATGTTACTGAATCCATAATTAAAATCACATGTTAACTAAAGGATGAAAAGTTCAAAATGCTTTAGGGAACTAATATGAAGCAATTAATAATGAAAGATGCATTTGACTCATAAGTTTCTTTTCCAAATGATGATTTTTATTGAATTGTTCAGATAGTTTGGGAAAAATGGTGATAACAAAGAGAAGTGGTAGTCATGTTACTAGGTGCGATACTAAAATATCAAAGAACAAAATATGTAATTCAAAAGTCATTGCTCACTTATGATAATGGCAACACAAGAAAACCATAACTATACATGTTTTAAAGTGCAGGGAAGAAGCTACTGATAAATGTGTCAGGCTACTTATTTCTAGAAATATTGACATACCACAACTTTAATCTTAGCAACATTATTTTCTCTTGTATTATTCTCTTTTTCATTTGTAGGCACAAAAACTGATGCATCAGCATCTGCTTCTCCTCTTTCCTGCTTTCTGTTAATTGGATTGAAGTCATCTTCAAAAGCTCTAGCACCTCCAGGCATAAAAGGTGATGGCTCAAAGGGTTCTGAAATAACATGCTGAGGAGAAGAAAGAAATCAGAGACAATAAAACCTATGCATGTATAGATACTTGTACTGAAAATGCACGAACGTTAAGGAAATTGTTGCAATATAAGGGATCAATGAGAATAAACATGCACAGTCAAAAGGTAATGAAACTCAAACAGAATACTAATGGTTAAAAATGCCAGTACTGATACTTAAAATTCATAATTTGAACTTTACTACAATTTGACTGCCTATATTTGTATCATAAGATGAAACTCAAACGACTATGTATCTTAAGATACATGTAAAAATCTTATCACGATGATACGGTTTAAAATTTCATCATTTTTTTTTTCTTAAATTTCTTTCACCAATACTCACACAATAAAAGTTGAAAAGTTATATAATCTTTCACCAATTCTCGTGAGACCAATGGTTTGTTTCCATTCTTCTAAATTAAAGGCTTTACAAACTCATATAGCTAGTAATTTTGGTTTACAAGTCTTGTGGTTAAGTTGTTTTGTCCATTTGTAGCTTATAATTATAATATTGAGCACCACATATATATGATACATTTGAAGTAATTCAAAGATAAAGAAACAGTTTTCCAATTCACAATTTAAATCTTGATTTGATAACTTCGTTCAGACATTTAAACCTATGACTATTGCCTAAATGGCTCTGCTTATATAACCAAGATTCTTCACCATCGTCAAACAAAAAAGTTGCATTAGACTTTAATAAAAATTTGCTAAACTTATCATGAAAATATAGTGATATTAGGTTAATATTCGTACATGGAAGATAACTTTACACATAAAACAAATTATCCCTGCAAATGTGTAGAAAAGGAATCAAACTGAAGATAGCTTATTTAACTGAATGAACTGGAAACCACCATATGGTGAATCGTACCTCGGACAAAAGCTCTGTATCATCCATAGCATGAAGATCCAGGAGCCCGGCTCCAAAATCTCCCCTGAAATCTGGAGAATAAAACCCATCTGATACTGCCACTCCACTTAAATTTTGGGAAGTGGGCGTATATGGCTCAGAACCAGATTCCCCGTTCAAATTGAGGTTTCTCATTAACTTAAAAAGCCTCTGCTTTTCTTCTGCAGACTGCGCTCCATAACCCTATGGCAATATCATGTTCACTTAGTCATCTCACAGACTACCATCATAAACAACAATACGAAAAACAAACAACATTTAGCCTGTTCAAGTTCAACCGTAGGCAATGTAAGTTTCTAAAAAATATATAAAACCGAGGTGCACGCTAATTATCCCACAAAAACACCGGACAGTTCAAAAATTTCAAATAGAAATGATAGTCAGGTGTTTCAAAAATTTTAACAACACAAAAATGCATTCTAAACACTAAAGGCACTATGAATTTGGGATAAGCACAATAAACTATACACCCTTCCTCAGGAAATAACAATATAATGTACTCATACAATAATACACAAATAACGCAAGTGAAATAATAGAAGAAAAATGGACAGTTAGAAAATAATTTAGATATTCATGATTATCTCAACTAACCAAATAGTCTACACAGAACTCCAAACGACCAAGTTACCACACTATATAAGCTCGAACATGAAAGAAGTTGCAAAAGAGGGAAAGTAAAAGAGACGGTAAATTAATAAATTGGCAATTCAGAATTCTTAAAGAAAGCAAAGAATTAACAAGTAGTTTAGAAACGAAAACCTAACAGAGTTGTAATCTAAGAGAGACGATAAATACCTGCATAAGAAGATTGGGGAGGAGGCGTTGATCGATACCAGTGGAAGCCAGTGGAGAGGCCAGATGCTGCAAGCCGGCTGATTGTAACCAGCGCGCCATGACGGCGTCGCCGGCATCGTTAGCCGGCCCCGCCGCATTATGGAGAGATCCGGCGCCGGCGTGGTCATACAGAGCAGTGGCCGCTGCATTGCTCTGCTGCATCTGGCCACCCATGTGGCGCTGCGACCGTCTTTGGGGCGCCAATTTTCAAGATCTGTTTTGACAAACTTCGCAACAAACACAGACGCTAGAATTCAAATTCGAAAACCGCCACAATAAGATATCACCGGAAAAAAAAAGCATCAGGAACACTTACGAGAAGGAGAGAATTGGAATCCAAAGAAGAACATGAAAGTGGGAGTGAAAGGACGGAATTCAGAAATCAGCGAAGCGTGGAATTCCAGTGAACGGAGTTATCGAGGAACGAAGAATGCAGCGGGCTAGGGAGTGGATAATCGAGATCTACGCTGTGAAATGGGGATTGGCAATGGCGGATTGTGATTCAGATCTGAAAGTGGTCGAAAATACGAAAACGAAACCCCTGAACGGTGGGGAAGCGTTGCTTCTAATGTTCTGTTGATGTTGTTGTTGTGTAAGTGAAGAAAATGGAATGGTGGCGGAAAAAGAGAGAGAAATTGAAGCGAGGAAGAAAGAGTAGGCGTGGATGATGTGATATACTTCGACAAAAACAAAGGTATACGTCAATGGAAAATTTACGGATAACAATCCCATAATCAAATAGTCAAACATTATATAATATTATTTTTAAATATTATTAAAACGGCTACACGAAATCAAATCTCTTTTTTTTTTTTCACTATAAGTTACCTAACAGTAGAAAATATGTCACTGTGATACTTTAATTAATAATTTGGATTTTTCTTAATAGACCTACTAATACAAGGACTAAAATGACAATAATTTTTTAAAACTAAAAAAAACTATTTTATTTGCACTTAAATAATAAAAAAGGTGTTTAATGGTAAGTTTGTTTAAACTATAGTTTATAGTTTATACTTTTTCGATATAGTGAGAGTTTGAAATATATTTGTTTTATGTTTGTATCTAAAAAGATGTGTCAAACAAGCTGACACAATATTCGATGAAAGTTGAAAGTTGAAAGTTGAGTTAATATTTAAACCAAAATCCAAACATCCAAATAGTAATAGAAAGTAAATTTAAATTTAACTTATCTATTTGATGATTTTATTTTATTTTTAATTAGATTCGGAATGCAGAAGGAAATATGAAAAATATTTTGAAAAACAATATTCTTATTAAATAACATTTTGAAGATTTTTTTTTAATTGCGATTAATTCAAGTTCTCTTGGAGACAAAAATTCAAAAAATAGTACATAATCGAGTAATATATTAATGTCAACGAACTAAAAAATAATTCAATGCAAAAAGAACAATAATAAACTAAGGACTTTTCCCCTTTTCATATGTTTTTTTTCTTTCTTTTTTCAGTTCATAAGCTTCTTCTTCTTTTTTTCCTTTTGTCATCGTAATACGCTAAACTAAAGTGTATAAACTGCATTTAAATTAGTTATTGCTGGTGTTAATAAGATCAACGTATCAATAAGTAAAATGGTGATTTAAAATATGTTGGTCTGAAATATATTAAATGCGTATTGTAGTAAAATTATTTAGAATTTCCTACATTATATTTTTACACGTTTTTAGTAAAAGAAAGGTATATACTAATATTGTTCTAACGGAGCATTATGTGAGGTTAGGTTGATGCCAATTGGCAAGTACATGGCTCAGAATTAATGGGTAAAAGCTGAAGGGAACAAAAAACTGCACATGCGTTACTATTAGACATCCTGAATCAATTAACTCTCAACAATAAAAACAAAGAAAATGGCATTTTGAAGTGTTTATTTAGACTGAATTTTTCATAAAAGACCCGTATAATAGGTGTAAGAAAAGTGTAAGTTTAAATTTTACATTAAGAAAAAAATTAAATAAAAATGAGAAAGTTTAACATCATACAAAGATGAAGATTTACATAAATTTATTGTTTTAAGTTTTTGGGAAGAGAGTGGTGTCAATCTCTTATGTTGGACTTATTTTTCATTGGTGTTGTATCTTTTCACTTATCCTCTCTCGAAAGATCCAATAGTGGTATGAGATCCTAGTTCATGTGGTGATCGACTCAAACAAAATCTTGTATCGAAAGTTTTCCTGACGAATGATCAATCAGCAATACAACTACTTGTTAAAAATAAAATAAAATTATATGACATTCTTGAATAATTTAAAATATTTTTAAAAGATAGTTTTGTATGATATGATTCAGATTTTCGACCTACAAAGTAATTCTGAGATAAAACAAATGTTATTATCCAATTAATATCATTTCAATAACATGGTTAAACTTTATTTAATCACGATATCTAACGCAGACAGTAGATATTTGATTAAATAAAGTCATTCTTATAATTTAAATTACGACACTATAAATCTGAGTTAACAACAATTAAATCTAAATTGGGTATTAGAAAACAAAACCTCATGATAGGTAGTTAAATGGAACATATGTATGAGAGGTAAGTATCGTGTTAGCTTTTATAACATTTATTACTATTAAAAAAACATTACTTAACTTAATTGTGAAGTATCTTTTAGAGATGACCCACCTCAACAAAATTAAAACACTATAAATCCGAATTATTAAAAGGGATAACAATGAAAAAGAAAAATATAGATAAATTATTAGAGTAATTCAGTAATTACGAATACCATCTTATTCTAATAACACATTTTTTTCTTTGATTTTTTTTTCTTTTTGAAAATGAATGAATTCTAAATATCTCTATCTCAAATTACCTAATCTAGAGATTAATTGAACAAATTGGTCATGATTTTCTCTTATGGAGAGACAATAAAGGACTAAAAATAGTACGTATATTGTACTCACAATATATTGTATTTACATGCAAGAACCATAACTCTTTATTTAACTTGTGTCAGTTATTCACTCAAATTTTAATATTTCTAATTTAACCCTTTCAACATTGTTGGTATATATACATTTTATATATCATAACACACACACACATATATATATATATATATATATATATATATATATATATATATATATATATATATATGAATCGATGTTAATTAATCCACCACACATAACAATTAATAAATGCCACAACCAACACGAGTCACCTTTGGGTACTTTACCCTCATCATTAATATAACTTTCTTTTCTAATAAAACATGTGGGGCTATTTCTAGCACGGAAAATGTATTTTTCTAAATTTTGATTCAATTTTAACAGATAAAAAAAAAGTGTGAAAATGGCCGTTTTGGCCTCATTGTGAAGTAGGGTTATTTTTTAAACAAGAAAACGAAAACCCTTTTGAAATCATGGGAAACATGGCATACCTTGGGATTCACTTCTTAAGTATTTGCTTTGGCATGAAGCATGAGAGGTTTAAGATGGAACGATTAATTAGGAACATTAATTTGACTAAAGTTTAATCTTTTTGTTTTCTTGTTTTCAATTTCACCAAAGTAGCTCTACCATCGATTCTCAACATATATACGTCCAAATTTGAGTATGTTTCAATAATTGAAGTTGATAACATGACTCTCTTTTACGTCTTTTTCAGACGCATCTCTTACGTTTTTTCTATTTCACGTGACTTTGTTAATAACCTTGTCTCACTGTCACGTTAATAATTCATTGGATGTTATTCATTCCATTAATGACTTGAAAAGGATCATACCATTATCTTTTTGAGCTTGTTAACACGTCTTTTCTGGTATATATGTAAGCCACCAAATATACCACCACAAAATTATACCTCGGTTGCATATCTTAAATTATTTTTCATCTTTTTTAACTTAATTACAAGTTAAAATTTTAAGGTTGTGTTTTTCTTAAAAATTTAATTTCCGTCTAAATTAGTTTAATTTGAGTCAACTATATTTTGGAATCAATTTGTTTTACTAAACAGTAATTGTATAGATACGTAACTGATAATATAATTTTCAATTTTAATTTGGATTCAATAACACTGTTAAATCTAAAGATACGTAAATTTAATTGTTATTAACACATCATTCTTAATATTGTTTACTTAAATTTAAAGACATGGTTAAATCCAAAGATTTGCCCCGGTAAGATATGAAGCAATGTGAGAAATGAATAGGACAAAATTCTCACCTCATAACATTGCAATATCAACGTCAAAATTCAATTTAATTTATATAAATAAATTTCTTATATGTTTAAAAGGATATGCTTATACTTAATGATTCTTAATTTGACTACATTTAAGTTGAAATTTTGAATAATTAATTTTATTAATTAAAATAGAACGTCTTTTAAAAAATAATTATTAATTATTAATTTCATTATATTTATATTATATTTATGATAAAATAAAAAATAATTAACTCTATTAATTGAAATATCGTAAATTCATAAAATAGAAAAATCATTTTATAAACAAAAAACAAACATTGTAAGATTTTTATCGTATTTACTAAGATGCAAACAAGCAAAAATATTTTTTAACACTTGAAGACCGTCTATGAATAAAAATTTGAAATATGAAGGTTTGAAATGTTTGAAAGATATATGATCTTAAAATTTATAGTTTTTTTCAAATATTTTCTGTGATGGAAAGATTGCACTTCTTTTATGGAAAATTTTTATCTTTCTTTATATTACCTTTTGTCACTCGTTCAAATTAACTTTTCTTATTTGTTTAGAATTAGAACATGCGTGAATGAAAAATAAGATGATAAATTTTGATGTGCACTAAATAAATTATCAAATACAGTTGTATAACATTTATGTATATTTTAATTTTTTAAATAAAATAAAAGTACATTAATAATTATAAAAGTTATAATTTATTTAATGTTACGTTTAAGTATACATTTTTATGAAAATAAAACTACATTAATAATTATTTTTAATCAATAACAAACACTAATCAGGAAGACCGGTATTTAAATTACTTTGTACGACATAATAAATAATTGTATCCATTACTAATTCTAGCAATCAGAAATTAATAAAGAGCTGTGTACTTTTTTTATATTTTTTAACATTTATAGTACGTACTTATAAACTAGTATTTGAACATAATTTTTAACATTTAGGAAGTTAAGGACATTTAAAACAAAGCTTGAATGCATATTTATATTTTTATGCTCCAAATAATTTTCCTCCTTAGGTTTAGAGAAGATAAAGTAATTAGCAACATGATTAATCCATCATATTTTGTTGATTTAATTTTACATCCTTAAATTCATCAATCTTCCAAATCTACTTTTCACATCATGTCCTGCATTAAATATTACTAGATTTTTCGTATTTCTGTTATACCTTTTCAACAAATATTTCATGAAGTAACACAAAAACAAAAAGAAACCGTGTATCTCATACTAGTTCATAATAAAATTAACCTAAAGCTCATTTCTTATGATTTTTATATAGAAATTGTATAGAAAAAATTCCTAGGAAATAACAAAATTCTAAAAAGTAAAAACAAAATGACAAACCTTTCCATTGAATATATATTTTTTCTTATCTCTATATCTCAATTTTGGCCTTTAAAATATTTTAATCCAATTTCATTTCTCATTAACTATTCCTGCCCTCATTCTTACTTCCACATCTCTTTCAATTTTTATTTATAAAATATGTTGTCTTTTTCGTTTCTATTTTATCTGGGTTTCTTTAGAAGGATCATCCACCAATACAACACATAGTAGAAATATACTATGAGTTAATTAAGATGTATATGATTTGGACAATAAAGTAGTTATTTTACATGAGTAAATTCTACCATGTTTTGTTTCATTTAGGGGTGTATTGATGATAGGTGTAAAGGTGAGATTTATACTGGCAATACTAATGAATGAAGTCATATAGACAAGGGTTAAATATGTTTTTGGTCCCTCAAATTTCAGCAAAATTTGAAATTAGTCCCTCATCAAAACTTTTGACCAATTTAGTCCTTCATCTTTTAAAATGCATGAATTTAGTCCTTTTAACCAAATTTTGTTAAGTTTATATGACGTTTCAAGCGCATTTCATGATAGTATTTAAATTATTTACACTGTTTGACACATTTTTGCTTCAATGTTAATTTAAATATTATCATGAAATGTGCTTGAAATGTCAGATAAACTTAACAAAATTTGGTTAAAAGGACTAAATTCACGCATTTTGAAAGATGAAGGACTAAATTGGTATAAAGTTTTGATGAGGGGACTAATTCCAAAATTCACTAAAACTTGAGGGACCAAAAACATATTTAACCCTATAGACAAATACCAGTTGTGAGAGTCTAGGGACGTTCATATTTAGAATAAATAATGAGATTAGTCGCACTCAGAAAAGATATGTAATTTACCTTGTCATGCTCTGTGAAACTAGAAAAGTTGTTTATATGTAGTCTAACTCTTGAGAAATAAAAGTAATAAAGCATTGACAGGTGCATGATCTTGTAGCACTAGCCAATACATTGGTCGTATCTGTAGTTATTAATGTTTGTTTGTGCTTGATGAATCTTAGTGTGAGGTATGACCATGTGATTGTGTGGTATGTCATTATATTCAAATTTTTAGAAAATTCTATTTTCATTTAACTTATAAATTTTAAAATCATCATTATCTTACCTTGTTTGTTTCTTATGTGTTGATGTTATCTACTTGCGATGACAGTAAATTTGAAGAAAACAAAAGATCATGTAAATGAGTGCTATATGATATAATGTACATGTCACTCCAAATAATATTCTTTTGAATACTTTTTGAATGTTTAATTTTTTTTATTATCAAATGAGGGCTTTATTTAATATTATGAACTGTTGGAAAATCACGCACTAAAAATAATTTCTTCAAGTGGAAGCATACCCGAAATAAGAGCATAAAAATAAATAAAAGCACATAGGAAATTTAATGTGGTTCGACACCTCAAGGCTTACATTTACAAACACTCAACAAGAAATATTATCACCCAAGTGCAAATTTTCAGGCAAAAATTGCAAACCTTCATACAATTTTTATGAGCCAAAACTGCAAACCCTTCATAGTGCAATTTTTCTAGCAAAAATTGTAAACTTTCCAATGACACACAACTACCCAAGCCCCTCATACACCCAAGAGACCTATTGAGTTGTGGTGACAACTCCAAAATTAACTCTTTACTTTATAATACTTTCCTGCTGTTCTCTTTTTCACATTACTCGATGTGAAACTTTGGTAAGTATTCACTTGAGAACCAACCTGAATTATATATTGTGAATTTTGCTTTGATATAATAATGTAATTTTATTGGAGAGTAAGTTTTGGACTGTTATTTTAGGGATCTTACCCTACATAATAAAACTATATTAGTTTGCAAATCAATTATTTTATATAAATAAATTGATGGTATTTTATGAATAGTTCACACTATAAAAATCTTGATAGTATCAAGAAAATGTGTCAAAATTAAACCTTTTCTTCTTCAAACAGATTCCATCCACACTAAAACATGGGAGAAGATCTTTTTGCAGTACATCTGAAAATGAGTCTGGATATTTTCCAAAAAGAGATTCTCAGCTGCACATACTAGTAAAACGATTTTACAATGAAAATTGAAACTTTCATTCTACAGATGATAACATATGTGGTACCAATGGAGTTTTATACATTAGATTTTAAAACACTTTCAATTTTCACTGGAAAACGTATTTATGTTTAGAGTCTTATATGGCGTATCAGATAGAATTCTATTTAATGAAGAATTTCATACAAGAAAGATACGTATAAGAAAAAAAAGAAAAAAGATGGCATGTGGGTCTAGGGTTAAGCTTTAGTTTGAAAGAAGATGAATTAATAATAAATTACAGCCAATCCGTCAACTTTGATTTTGTTGATTGATGCAGTGTCAAACCTTACCATTCCCACAATTTCTAATATGTAATCACCAAATAAACTCCTCTGTTTCCCCAAAAATATTACAAAAATAACTTTGCTTAATATGTGAAGGTTTTGAGAAAACAAAACTTTTAAAAATAAGGTGACACTTTTTAAATTATTGACAAAATATAGACTATATTTTAATGTTTAAATATAGACTTTAGTTGTACCAGAGTTTTTTTTTTTTCTTGAGTAAAAACTTTGGTTGTACCAAAGTCTATAGTGTTACTATTTATATAGCTTGCTTACAAAATTTCGAATATTTTGAAAATAAAATTTGTAAACATTACTTTGAACAATGATTTTTTTTAATCAATTGAGTGAATTAATTATAAAAAGAAACTTTATTTTAAATTTATTCACAAATACAAATAACTAGTATTTTATCATGGTGATTCAAGTTAGAAGGTCCGTATGGGCCATGGCCCCAAGATATTTTTTTTATAAATATTTTATATTAATTTTTTTATAAAATATAATATTTAATATTAATAAATAATAAAATTAAAAATTAAACATAATAAAAAGTAATAAAAAAATTTTATATTTTTTTTTCTTTCTCATTTTAAGTTTTTCTTGTATTATATTTATTTATTACTCTTGTATATCTTTTTTTATTCTTTGTTTTAAAGAAAAAATAGAAAGTTAGATTCTCTTGTTTTTAGTTCTCATCTGTTCTCTTTCAAGATAAATAAAAAGAAATAACTGTATCCTTATTCTTGATAGAAAAATATTAATTTGATATTTAGTTTGTTTTTTTCATCTTATGAGTTTTTTGTATAAATATAAAAAGAAGTTATATATACTATATATTTTTTGATAACCATTTCTTAAATATAACTTGATTATCATTTTAGTTAATAATTACTCTTGATTTTTGATTAGATTTTGATAAATTATTTTTTAGTCTTAATTTTTTTTAAATAGATATATTGATGAAAAATAAAATAATAGATTCATTTTTTTAAAGTGATAAAAGGGGAGATACCTTTAAGATAAAAACAATACAAATTAACTTCTCCACCTATTTTCAAGCATGATACTAAGAATTCAACTGTTGAATTAGAGAACCATTTCTTAATATTCAAAAAATTATACATTTCTTAAAATTAAAAGAATTATAAGTGAGAAGTTTCATATTAATTCTTTTGAATTATAGACAAAATGTTTGATATTAATTTTTTGGAACTTATTATAAGAAAAATATTATTAAATATGAGAATATACATGAAAAGAGATAAAATTAGAAAAACTTATTTAAGATGAGTTTTATATCAAATATAATTTCAAAACTATAATTTTTGTTTAAGGAAAACATACCAGAATTTCAACACTAAATTATATACTTTTATTATATTAGTAATAATAATTAAATATATAAAACTTGAATATATTATTTTGAACCCTTCAAATTTTTTATCAACATATGCTACTAAACATTAGTGAAACTTATATATGTATAAGATTTTTTTTTCTTACTATAACGAATTTATAATTTTTTTTTATCATTTAATATTATTTTCTTATAAGTGAAACTTAAATCTCTTTACACAGTAATAATATTTTGAGTAAGAAAGTTTAACTTAACTACACATTAAAAGGTAAAAGAAGAACTAATAAATTAAACAAAAAGGTGTACTACATCCATAAGAAAACTGTGATATTGTTTAATCGTAAAAATTAAACCAAAAAACTAAAGGAAAAAGTAAAACTAGATGATGCTAAGACTAGAGTAAAAAAGGAAAAAAAAAAAAAAAATCCGCAGGTAGTAGCAATCTTAGCACTTCATCTCCTTGAGAGCATATGCGAAGTACAGAAACGTGGGATCAGTGGCACCATCCTTATAATAAGCAAACACCAAGCTCCCATCATCGTGCATACTCTCCCCAACAAAGCTGAAGATTAATAAAAGTTTTTGGTTAATTACCGTGATTTTAATAATTAGAAGCAAAAAATCATATACTTACAACTGAAGATCCTTGATCTTGGAGAGCAGGAATTTAGTTGCTCCTTCGATGTGTTTCTTGAACAAACTTTGTTTCTCCCCATCAAGTTTTTGGATCAACAACTTAATATACCTCTTCATGAAGACAAGAAACTGCTTCTTGTCAAAAGCAGGTTGCTCCTGCAAAACATTAACCCTAAAAATTTTAATCCATGAAAACACTAAAACCCAAACAAAAAATTAGGGAAAAATAATCGAAACCTGAAGTCTGAATGTGTCAACAATATCAACAACTTTGATAGCTTGGTCGTCGACACCATCGTCTTCCCCACCTTCAGCAGAAGGGTTTGCGCCAATGTCGACATCAATTGCCCCTTGAACAACCCACTGCAAACCCAAAAATATACAAACCATGAGAACTATGTAAAATAAATCTTTTCTCTTCATTTATAATATTTTAATGTATAAACTCACCTTTCCAGAAACTTCCCACAACATTCCATTCTCAATTTCTCTGTAGGGGAAGGAGTCCGAGAGAAGTTCGTCACCTACGCAACACAATACAAACAAAACACTGAGAAAATCATGCCATACAAAGGCTAGAACGAATCGTCAATTTTATTTCGGAACTATTATTCTCCACAAAACAATTTATAAAATCTTTTCCATTTAAATGTAGGTTTTGTAAACTGTCGATTATAAATAACATCAATTCATAATATATAAATAATTCTTAATATATAAATAGATATAATTCTTATAAGTTGATTTTGTAGGATTGAGTTAGACTTAAAATTCACTTCTAATATGTTAAATTAGACGATGATTTTTTAAAAACATAATAATAGACGATGAATTTATTTTATCTTTTGTATCAGAATATTCAAAGTGGCAAATAGATACCTGTGAGGAGGTCCTTGTAAACCAACATATTTGCAGAGATTCTGGCTGAGATCGTTTGGAAAAGAAGGTTTCTGCTTTGAAGGACGAGAGTTTGGAATTTGTTTGCACACTTTGATGCGAAGGTGCAGAGACTATTTATAGGGAGGGGTGCTTGAAGAAAGTAAACAAAATTTTCGATCTTTTCCTTGTTGATATAAATAAATATGATATGATCTAATGATTTTGTTTTAAATCTTTTCGGATTTATCTTTAGAGATTGTTCTCTTAAAAATAAATGATAAATTTTAGATTCCATTGATATAAACTAGAATATAGTTTAGACAGTAAATTGTATTCAAGTAATTATTTTTACATATATTTCACATATTATTGTTAATTTTTTTGTATAAATATTTTTTCTTAAATAACTTTTTTCAATATTTTATCAAGTATTTAATTTCTTTAATTATACTATCATATTTCAATTTATTATCTTCTATCCGTATCTGCAAATAGAATTTTAACAACGTGTTAAAGATTAGTCTATTTAAAAACTGATGAAAGTCACTTTAGAAATAATCTCAATTGATATTAGTGAAAAAAAGAACTTTGGTTAATGATTATTGAAGAATAATTGTAATTATACCAATTAAAAATAGTTACAGTTGAAAAAATGTGTGTTTGACATAAAAAAAAAAGTAATAATGTTCATGAAAAATTTAAATCTTTATTGAGAAATAACATTATTAAAAATTATTGCTAAATAAAATAGTGTGAACAAATTATAATTGATATTTAAATTTTTAACTAAAATAAATTTTCTTATAAATTGATATTTAAATTAGTGGTTAATATTACTTATCAAATAGATTTGGTATCTAAATTTTCTCTATTTAAAAAATTCGTCTTCAAATTGATTTTTAAACGTGCTTTTGTCACTAAAATTATTATTTAATTTTTTTTTTTGCAATGATATATATATATATATATATATTCAATATATATTTTTTATACTAAGAATAAATATTAAAATTAGAGATTTTTAGATGGTATGACAAGTATATTACTATTATTATTATTATTATTATTATTATTATTATTATTATTATTATTATTATTATTATTATTATTATTATTATTATTATTATAATAGTAGTAGTTCAAATATTTGATTAACGATATATTTTGAATGTTTTTGTATTATCTTATTATGTGAAATATGTATTATAATTTTACGTTATTTTTAATTGATATAAGATGATCTTGAAATTATTTGATTTGAATAATTAAATTATTCTCATAATTTTTTGTATTTTTTTCAGTTCTTTTAAACCGTATGTTATTTTGATGTCGCATTCTTTAGATTTTTTTTTGTCAAAATTTTGGGAAGACACTAATAACGGAAGATAGTGGGGATCTTTATTTTATTTTATTTTTCATATATTTAAAAAATAACATTTATATATTATTATTTTATTTATATTAATTGATTTTTATTTTATTTTTTATATATTTAAAAAATATTTATATATTATTACCTTATTTATATTAATTTAATTTGGAAAAAAATTAAAATTTAAAAATCACTTTTTCTTTCTCTATTATAATTTCTTATACTTTTTTATTTGGTTTCTCTCTTTTGTGTCTCCATCACTTTCTCTCGTTTTATTTTCATCTCAAATTTTACCATCAATTTCTTATTATTTTCAAAATCAAATTGCACTACAGCAAAATTGAAGAGTTAAAGAACATTTTGGACTAAACAATTTCTTCTTTTGAGTAAGTTCATTTTTTCCTTTTTTCCTTTTTTTTTTGAAGCAATATGTTTCCCTCTTGTATGTGGTTTTTCTATGCTCTAGGCATATCTCTATCTGTTAGAGATTATAAAATCATGCTTTATTTGTTGATCAAACTCTTCTTCTTTGTGTAGATAGAGCTATTTTAGGCTTTGAAGTTGTGTAAGGGAAGAACAAGATTAAGAATCTACTCTAAGGTTAAGGTAAAGGAAGCTAATCATTTAGAAGTTATTAGTTTTCTTAAAATATTAAGTATTGCTTTTAAGATTTAATATGGGGTATTCATAATTTTATCTTTTTGTAAATAGGTGAGAGGTGACAAATTTATATTAGAAAAAGTATGACAAAGAGTAAAAAAATTGATTCTTTTTTCAAGAGGAAAGCTTGTGATGAAGATGAAAAAAATGCATCTACGTCATCTAAAATTGAGAAACTTCATGAGAATCCAAATATTGAAGAAAATGAAAAACAACTCTCTAAGGTTCCTAAAGTTATATATAATGAATTTGAAAATATTTTAGAACGTGATCGGGGATGCGTCTTCAAATTTGGCAATATCCACCAAATCAAATTGATGAGGTACGAATGGCTTATCTAAAATGGGGTCCATATCAAATACATCTAGAAAATTATCCGTTGTCTGGTAAAGATGATCATCCAAGAAGATTTCAGTACACATGGTTTAGTTTATTTCCTTCATGGTTAGAGTATTCGCCATTAAAAGATGCTGCATATTGCTTACCGTGCTATCTTTTTAGTAAAAAACTAGGCGGACGACTTGGCTCAGATGTTTTCATTGTTACAGGTAATTGAGTTTATTTTCATTGAATTCTAATTGGCAATAAGTTTATTGTCATCAACATGTTTAACTTTTTGAATTTTTTTTATAGGTTTTAAAAGTTGGAGGAAAGTTAATAATGGAAAGAATTGTGCTTTCCTTAAACACATTGGGAAAAATCCTTGTTCACCACACAATATTGCAGTGTCGGCTTGTCAAGACTTGTTAAATCAAAATTGCCAAATTATGAAGAATAAGTTACATCTCAAGACTTCAATTGACACGGTTCGTTTTTTATCACTTCAAGCTTGTGCTTTTAGAGGTCATGATGAAAGTACTGAATCGGGGAACCAAGGTAATTTTCTTGAGATGATAAAACTCATAGCATCATACAATGATGAAGTTGCAAAAGTTGTGTTGGAAAATGCTCCATTCAATTCCAAATATACTTCACCTAAAATTCAAAAGGAGTTATTGAATATTCTTTCTAGTAAAGTGAAAAATCATATTTGTGAGGAAATTGGGGATTCCAAGTTTTGTATAATTGTCGATGAAGCGTCTGATGAATCAAAAAAAGAGAAAATGGCTCTTGTTTTGAGATTCGTTGATAAAAATGGTTTTATTCAAGAGCGATTTTTTGATATTATGCATGTTAAAGACACTGCAACAATAACTTTGAAGAATGAATTGTGTGTTGTACTATCTCGACATAATCTTAATGCTTCTAATATCCGTGGTCAGGGGTATGATGGTGCTAGCAATATAAGAAGAGAATGGAATAGATTACAAGCATTATTTTTGACTGATTGTCCTTATGCATATTATGTTCATTGTTTTGCTCATCAGTTACAACTTGCCTTGGTTGTTGCATCAAGAGAAGTTATTCCAATTCACAAATTCTTTTCAAAATTGACTTTTATTGTCGATATTGTTTGCTCTTCTAGTAAACGTCATGATGAGTTACAGGTTGTCAAGTTAGATGAAATTGCATATTTGTTAGAAATTGATGAGCTTGAAAAGGGTAAAGGGAGCAATCAAATTGGTACTTTAAAACAAGCTGGGGATACCTGTTGGAGCTCCCATTTCTCATCTATTTGTAGCTTGATCAATATGTATGATGCCACTTGTTTAGTTTTAGAAAAAAATATTGTTGATGGGTCTACTTATTCACAACGTGGTGATGCTGATAATGCTTACAAAAGCTTGACCTCATTTGAGTTTATATTGATCTTGTATTTGATGAGAGAAATTATGGGGATAACAAATGTTCTTTGTCAGGCATTACAACAACAATCTCAAGATATAGTTAATGTTATGTGTTTAGTTTGTTCTACAAAGGGACTTCTTCAAAACTTGAGAGAAAATGGTTAGGATAAGTTATTAAAAAATGTGACTTCTTTTTGTGAAAAACATGACATTGAGGTGCCTAATTTTGGGGCTTCTTATGTAGCAAGGCAAGGACGCTTTTGTCACCAAAAAGATCATATTACAGTGGAGTATTATTTTAGAGTTGAAATATTCTTTGTTACCATTGATAAGCAATTACAAGAGTTAAATTGTAGATTTAATGACCAAGCGATGGAGTTATTAATTCTAAGTTCTGCCTTGGATCCTAAGGATGCTTATAAAGCTTTTAATATTGATAAAATTTGCACTCATGTGGACAAATATTATCCCATGGATTTCAATGAGCAAGAGAAGATTAATTTGAATTCTCAACTTCAACATTTCATTATTGATGCTCGTCAAGATTCAAATTTGAAGAATTTATCAACAATGCAAGAGTTATGTACATGTTTGGCAACAACAAAAAAGTCTGAAGTTTACTTTTTGATTGATAGATTACTTCGTCTAATCATGACTCTTCCCATTTCTACAACTACAACTGAAAGATCTTCTTCTGCAATGAAAATAATTAAGAACAACTTGAGAAATAAGATGGAGACGGAATTTTTAGCAAGCACTGTGATAATCTATATTGAAAGGGATATTGCAACTAGCTTTAGTTCTGATTCAATTATTGAAGATTTTAAGTCATTGAAAGAGCGTAGAGAAACACTCGATAAAGGTAACTTTTGTTAATTTTTTTTATATATTATTGTTGATGATAAACTTTATGTTACTCTTTTAAATATATTATTGTCATACTATTTGGATTCTATTTTCATGAGTATTTATTTTGAATAAAAAAATGATGTAAAAAAATGAAATTTTCTTTTTATTAAAAAAAATAATTTATATATAACAAATATAATTTAGTTCCTTAAAATTTTTGTTTAAATTCTGCTACTACTACTAATAATGACAGTGACCGGAAAAATACGACAGAAAAGATAAGACTAGTGTTGACCCAAATAAAATGATATAAAAGATGAGAAGAAAATTATACTTGTTGAATTTTCTATTATTTGCTTTGTTATAAGGTTGGTTAATTTGCTTAAATCTAATTTTATTTTATGCATTGGTTTCTATTAGTCTTTTCTTTCTTTATCATTATTGGTATAAAATACAGAAAACCATTAGTTATATTTTTTTTATTATTTGGTATGTATTTTCTTCTCAATGAATTGAGATCTGGTTATTCAAGGTTTTACAGTATACACCTGTAAAACATTGCATTAAGAGTACTATGCTTTGTATCTTAATTAAATACTATAGTTATATATAGACAATCATTTAAATTATATCAAAATATTTAAAAATTAAATAATTGAAATATATAAGGAGTTATTATGTAATTCTACTCAAATTACTCTTGAATAGAATGAAACTTTTTTATTTTTTCTAAATTTGGAATTTAAATAGGTAACAATGTTTTCTTGGAATGATTGTTCGCAGAAAATTTTTATATGAACGTATGAGATTTTCTTTTTTCAAAAAATAATACATTTTTAAAGAAAAGTTTCTTAAATAGATTTAGTGAAATATTATTCTATGGTTTATTGTAGAAGGGTTTTTCAATTTTTTTCTAAATCGGGAAAAAAATAAAAATAAAAATAAAAATAATAAAATATAAAAAATATCTATAACAAGTAACCATATATAATAATGTTATAAATTTGTAAACTTATCTTTTATTTTTTATTCATCTCTTTTTACATGTTGTTATGATAATAAATTTTATTCAAAATTATATTACAAAATAATATTTTTTATTTTTCTTCTAAATAATATTCTTTTAAAAAAATATTTAAATGGATCCAGTAGAATATTGTTTTTTTAAATAGATCTTTGCGGTAATAGTTGAGAATTCGGCTATCCCAAACACAACTTCTCAATTGATTTATTTTCTGTCCATATCAAAACCCCTTCAAAATTTGGCTTTTAGAAACTGAATTCGGAGAGATCCATTTATTTTTTTGGTTAAATATGTTTTTGTCCCTCAGTATATCAATTTAGTCTTTCATCTTTAAAAATAATTGATTTAGTTATTTTTATCAAATTTTGTTAACATTATTTGACATTTTAAACGCATTTTATGATAATATTTGAATTAACATTGAGGTGAAAATGTGTTAAACGGTGTAAATAATTCAAATACTATCATGAAATGCACTTGAAACGTCATATAAACTTAGCAAAAATTGATTAAAATGACTAAATTCATGCATTTTTAAAGATGAAAAACTAAATTAGTCAAAAATTTTAAAAATGAACTAATTCCAAATTTTACTGAAACTTGAGGATCAAAAACATATTTAACCCTTATTTTTTATGTTTTATTAAAAATAATAATAATAATAATAAACATTAAAATATAAAATTAAGATAAGAAAAAATAGTTTAAGACAATTAGATTAATTTTTTATTATTTAAAAAAATAAAAAAAAATTTAAGAATGAATAAATTTTAATTTTATAATATTAAATTTAGATTTTACAGTATTGTTATTATTGATCACAAATATGTTCAATTATAATTTTTTAAATAATAATAAATTTTATTACAAATTACATTAAAAAAATGTAAATTAATTTTTAGTTTACAATTGATTATAATTTAAACTAGACATTTATAATTAATTATTTTAAATTACTTTTTTATAACTTAATTTTTATTTTTTTTCCTAACCATTTTTAAAAAATAAAAAACAAAATAAGAAGTATATTTTTTTTTTAAATAATATTAAACATTTTAATAAAAAAGGCATTACTGTTTTATATTTTGAAAAACTTATACAAAGATTTCTAACAATATATTTTACTAAAAATAAATTTAATTATCTGCACAAGTCATAACTTGTCGTAATTGTGATTTTCAATTTTTTATTATATTTTTAGTGTGGTTCCTCTATACTTTATATTTTTTAATAAAATTTTATACGATGATAAATTGTTAATAGATTTTACATATCAAAATTTATATCAATGTTTAACACAATCTTATCTAGAGTCTCAAATATTTAAAAATAGATTCCAACAAACGTTTACTAATGTTTTTGTCCTTCATGTAAATATATATATATATATATATATATATATATATATATATATATATATAATATCACTACTGATATATATAACTAAGAAAATAATTTCCAAGTAAACTCAAAATCTAAATCAAATATATCATGTTAGTTAAGTTTAAATTTAAATAAAATAGCTATATTTCCATTAATAATAATAATAAGACTTTTGCATTTAAAATAAAAATACAAAATACTATATTAAAATAAAATAATTACATGAAAATTTTAATACAAATTTGAATGTTTTTAATCTCTCAAACTTAAAATAAATTTAATTTTATTCATTCAAATCAAAAGTTAATCATCTTAATCCTATAATTTAAAAGGTACTTTTGTCAATTATATGTTCCAAATTTTGCTCATGATTAAAAGTTACACATTATTTATGACAACATATTCGATTTTATCATTAAATATCAACACATGTTTGGCTTTCCTTCCAGATTATTCATTTGAAGAGAATTGATCTAAGGAAGAAAATAAACCTTTTTTTTTTTGTTTCGAAGTTCATGAAATTGGTTTAATCAGTTATTTGATTAATGTGTTCTTTCAGAAAATAATTTTTCAATTTTTTTTAATCATAGGTCTCAATTTATAAAAATTAATACAAATTAATCATGATTTCTAAAAAAATTGATATAATTTAATTTTTTTTGTTAAATTTTTTGAAATGGATTAATAATTTTTATTGAAACTAAGGTTATGTTAATTATACCAAGAAAATAGATAATCCTAATTAAAAACTATAAACTTTTATGAAAAACCTTTGATTAATTTCAACAAATTTTAGGAAAAATAACAAATTAATCAATTTTTTACAAATGAAAACAAAATTATACCAAATTTAGACTAAAACTGAAATGTATCATTTAATAACCGATAATCAAATAACTGAATGTATATTTAAACATTTAATATAAGTGGCGATATTATGTTTTATAAAAATCATTTACACATATCTATAAATCTTATCAAATGGTTATCTGAAAAATACTTGTATTGAACTTAAAATTTGAATATTTTAGAATTAATGGATCAATGCCAGGACCGAAGTGATGATCACAAGGCCGAAGAAAAGATTAGTAGTTTAATTATTTTCAGAACTGCACTCTCTGCGTGTAAACTGAAGTTTATTAAAGATATTAGGAAAAAATAATGTACAGATAAAAAACCTCTTCCAAAATTTGTTTTAAATTGCCTTCATTCTTCTTCTATAAAGAAGACTTTAAATTGAATGATATCCATTATGTTTCAACAATTTTCTTTCTTTTATAAACTACGAAGCAACTAAGGGATAAAACCTTTAATTCAGACACTTAATCTAAATTGAAATTGAATTCACTATACCAAAGATTTTGAAATTGAATCAGTTTTATTTTAAACACATTTCTGAAAAAGAAAAATATATATACTTAATAAATAAAGTCTAACTCCTAAAATTAGTTGTTCTAAACACATTCTAAAATGCTTCATAACATTGCTTCACATAATCAAAACCTTAGTAATGCCCCGTTTTCTTCACTGCTCTTAACTCGCCTGATACGAGGGCTCTGCATCACCGCACAAACAAGTTCAAAATTCAGTAGAAAAGGACGCAAATAGTAACTAGACACCAAAAACGGTGATGGAACACAGTTATCATTACATAATTAAAATCACGACCTTATAACGAATATCTATGATTCACCTTTGCGTAGCATATACTACACTACCTAATGGTGTACCTGGATATCAGGACGATGTGCATAATAAGTCCAGTCCACAATCTAACAAATGCCAGAACTTTTGAATGGTTATGGCCAAGATAGTGACAGGAGTGAAGGATACTTCATCAGAAATTGATCAACTGATTTGACGTAATTGACTGTTTCAGTTTTCTGATGAGAAAAATCCATTGTGGAAATACAGATAAAACATTCTTTAGCTTAGTTAGCTCTTAATCTCAAGATTTCCTTAGCTGTTCTGCGCCGGAAGTACGACATGTGTTCCTACAAATGGAATTTATGGGAAGAGGAACTCAATTCAGAAACCACATGAAAAAAATAGTTACAGAAAAGCGCCTTCCTCAGCCAATATGGCGAGGCCAAACTTAAAGAGTAATTAATTAGTTCATTTTAGAATGTTCCATTGGGCAAGGAAACTTGGGTATTAAAACAGCTATTAGTCACACCATAGACAAACAATTTTTAATCTTAAAAAGAAAACTTCAAGCAATTTAGAAGATTTGAAAGTTGAAATATTCTATTATGAAAAACTCTAGGTAGCAACGCAATATATCCTTTATAACAGTAAGAAAGTATTCCTTATCAAACAGGTGAATGAAATGACTGACCAAAGAAGTCCATGGCTTCAGGAAAAATAAAATTAAATGCTATAATGAACAGAAAACAAAGGCATGATTTTCTTTCAGAAATAGAAAACTATAATATCCAACCTGGTTGAAACACAGCCCCAAGTTTCTGCTATAGAAGTCAGCGTATTTGATCATAAAAACCCCACAATCATACCTGTTTAAATATTAAGTTGCATTTAGAAAACAATTCGCCCACAAATTACAGGAAATACTTCAGAGCTACAAAAGAATAGAATGAAAAGTGAGATTGCATTCGTAAAGTATTGATATCTAAAAAATTTCTTATAAGTCCTACCAAGCTCGCCCTTAAAGATATTCTTTCCAACAGAGTAATAGAAGAACTTTGTTAGATTATTCAGAAAGCCTTTATCCAATGCTAAATAAATAGCAATTTCCTAAAATCATCAATACTTGGGATCTACATTTATATTGGGCAATTGACATGCCACAAAATCTGATGAACAAAATCATACGCATTAATAATAATTACAACAAATGATCACCATGACTACCTTCAGAGACGATAGAAAATTAAAACTTCCTGTAGTGAGCCCTTCGGACTAATTAATCCATACAAAGTCTTGATGATAAATAATCAACAAATTAATTAACAGAGTCAAAAAATAGATCCTCCGGTAAATTCAAAATTTATGGTCAATGCATAAAATCTGTTTATAAGATATATATATATATATATATATATATATATATATATATATATATATAAAATTCATCAGCAGTGGGAATTTACTACCGATTATTTTTTATTACAGAAGATATTTCTTCATTTTTATAGGGGGAAATGCTAAACTAATGATATATTAAGTGAATTACAAAAGATAAGAAAACAAACCCATTCTGCTGCTCAGGAAGGTCTTCAACAAATTCCTTTTCCCAAGAACTTACATCAAGATCTTTTCCAGTCTTGTCCTTTACTTCATCTACAATATAGCTAGCCTGGTAGACACCAATGACAAATATCAGAAATTGCCACACATAAATGTTAAGACATCTATATATTTTTCCCGAGTCCCATCTCAAGTCCAGTGAGGATCACGGACTTGTTACCTAACGGTATTGTGTGAGTGATGACATAAATATATTTCTTCTAACCTTGAAAATGTTGTCTCGATAACTAAACGTCTAAAAACATTATACAATCCAGAGTCACACTTACGCACCTCATCAAAGCAAAAGACTTTATTTTTTATTTTTTTGTGTATCATCTATTGAAGATCTCATGTTTCCTAAAACTAGCTTATATCCAACATAATTTTAATTTATAATTAATAAGATCATAAACACAACTAACTCAAAAGTATATTTATAATATATGCACAATGTATAAATACATCTAAAAGTTTAGTGTTCAAATTCAAATACCATGTCAACTTTCCGGCACACACATATTTGGGTACTAATTATAATTTATTTTATAATTAGGTGGTTATCTCATTCCATAGTTCTTGGTTGATTATATATAATATATATATATATATATATATATATGTTGTAGGCTGCCTGAAATTACACTCTAGGTATTCAATGTTTTGTTTTTATCTATTTCACTTTTTATCAATTTTGACTGTTTAGCTTCCTCAATCCTCATCCACCTAAATTTATTTTTAATGACCGGATTGAGACAATACAGACACATGCATGATCTCTCGACATCACCAGATGGCCTGGACAAACAAGATGTTCAACCCATCAAATTGAATTCTACGCATCAGACCTAAAAGTTTTGTTATAACCTGCTTGTGTGAATCCAAACATGGTTAGTTTTGATATTCAACATAACTTTAACCATTGACTTGCTTAAGTGATATAAATCAGCTGTAGCCTTATTTTATCTTAGATGCCTTGTCCAAAAGGAAGAGCAGGAGATTCCCCAAAAATAAAAAACAAGACTAAAAGGCAGTATCAAAATTGAAGAGGGAATAGAATTTTTATTTTTAAATACTTTAAGCATGGCTTCCCCTTGAGAGATTGAAAACATATCGCTAGTCTATCACTTATTTGACATCCAAAAGGAGATAAAACAATTGGATCGAATCCGGTTACTCAAATCACAAATCATACAATATTAAAAATGAAAAGATACAATATTGAGTTAAAAAAAAAATAGTGGGGGATAGAATTATCACTAAAAGTGTTGATGATTCTTGATTGAAACCTAAGATTTTTCTATGACTATCACCAACTCGCTGTCATCACTTCTAAAATATCCTTTTACAAGCAATAGGCAGATAGGAAGACCAAACTTAACAGTTAAACTTACCAGAACTTTCATCACATGGGTGTCTATTCCTTTCAGTGAATCCAAGTACTGAAATTTCTTATCTTTCTTATTGATAACAGCCAAGCACCAATGGATCTCTTTATGGATAGGAACAAAAATCTAGGAAAAACAAATAAGGTAAAAGGTGAGCATAAAAACCAATTTTGATGATTATAAAAAGGGAAACATTTAATAATTCCTTCAACATAATTACTTTATCACATTCATGTAGGCCATATCCCAGTTTCTTTTGGCTGGTCCATCTCCTCACAGATTTGAAATCATAACCACCCTTGCCACTTATTAACTGGTAAGTAGAATTCACAAATAAAAACATTAATGACAGATCAATATGACTAAATTGCAGATAAAACAAAAGATATAGCATGCATGATGTTTCTATTTCTCCTGCTTATGGCATGGATAGGGGAGTCTTGTTCAAAATATTGATATTGGTTTGTGTTAAAGATATTATTTGATTACATTAAATAGGGAGATATGATATGATTTGAGAAGGAAATATCTTACCAAATATTTCTCATTATATATATTAATTTTGTTCCTTTTTATTGTATCTTTTCTTCATTATAAATAAGAATACTCACGTATCTACTCAACACAAGGGATTCATTATATTCCTCGGTTTCTCTCTTCTAACATGTTACCAGAGTACTACCATCATCCATAGCTTATTTTGTCACTAATTCTTTCAAGATATTTTGGAAGCTAAAATAAAATTATTCTGAAGCTTGCCACTTTGTTATTTGACTCATAATGCTAATATATATAGATGTTTATTTATGTTAAATTGCTCCTAAAGTAATATTTTTTAGTTATTGATAGTGAATTTGCCTTCGTCTCTTTCATATGTAAATATGTTATGTTTTATTATTGATCATGAATCTTATGACTCATGATTCGGAAAATTGGCCTTCAGGTTCATAATTTGTATCCGTATTGAACTATCGTGTTTCCAGTGCAAAACATTTTAAGACATGTTTCTTAGAAAACGTTTTCATTACTTTTACTTTCCACGGAAGAAATGAGCCCCAAAAATAAATCTACAAAACATGCACTAGAGGATTAAAATAAAGCACAGTCGAAAGAAACATGTGTTTGCAAGCACTATTCAGTTTATATGGATAGTATACCTTCTTGTAGAAAAAAGTATTGAAAAAATGACAGTTCAGAAACTTCTGGGGCTCTCTTCTCTCCCTTTCTTTTAGCAATTCAAGGTACAAATTTATTACCTGGAAATGTAAAGGTATAAGATCACTGAATCTCAAATCATTGACACTGAAATTTTTAGATATTAACTTTCTTCTCTTTCATAGCAATTCAACATAGTTTAAAGAAACAATAAGAAAACAAGGTAACCTCGTCATTTAACCATGCACCGGGTCTAAGGCATTGAAATTTTTCTCCTGAGACCTCAATGCACGATTTCTCATGGGCAACCAAGATCTTCCTCCTGTAGAAGTAGGCCCTCAATATGATAAGGTACAGCTAAAACCTTTGTCAATTGCATATAGCCAAAAAGTTCAAAAAATACCTGTTGGCAGAAAAGGCACGTGTAACCTCTAACTCATCATCTTCAGTAAGAGGAATAAAAGGTTCCAATGGCACTTCCTGAAAGCCATATTAATTTTTTGTCAACTGCACTAACATTTACAGTTTCCTATGGCTTAATAATACAGTGGCACATTGCAATGCATCATCATAAATGTTGAACAAAACAAAAGAGGAAAGCATACACCTAAGCAATAATTACAGCCTCATCAGATAAAATATAGAAACACGGGGCAGTTAACAAGTCTTTACCTGTACTAGTTCCTTCTTCGGGCGCAACAATTCAAATGTGGACCTACGCTTCTCATTAAGCTTAATTTCAGCCGACAGCCTCTTAATCGTATCCGAGCGCTTGTCAACAGCCTCAAGCAACTTCTTGTAGGCATGAACATCCGAAAGATCACGCTCAGGAGTTAAAGATAGAGTGCCGAACATCTTCACAGCATTAACAACATTCAAATCGCCGTTAGTCAACTCCGAAACCACAGATGAAGCTGACTGCTGCTGAGGACCGCCACGCACATCCTTAGCTTTCAAATCCTTCACTTCAGTCACAACCAAATCACCCTCTTGCCACTTGTGCTCCGTCACCACAGAGCGCACATCCCGTCCATCTTCCCTAAAACGAACCTCCTCCACGCCCGAATCTTCGGAAACCATGCCCTTGGGACTACCATCATCCACTTCTATCACCTCCTTACCCTTTTCCTCAAACCTAATGCTAGCTAACGCTGATTTTTTCGCCCTTTCGTAATTTTCACTCAGCGTGTTGCCGACATCGTTAACAATCTCTTCCTTGCGATCATAATAACTACTACTAGCATTCAAGCTCGATTTCATTCTATTAAACGTAGGAAAATCAAACTTACGGGGTCTACACGGCGCGTGAACCTCCCTACGCCCCAGTGGCTTGGCTTCAGGGTATTTGGAAATTCTGGAAACGATACTACTCGAGGATAACACAGGGTCCGCGTGGTTGTCGGATGTTGCCGACAGTCTGAGCCTTTTGGAATTGGGAGATGGAAGGTGGTGAGCCGCAGAGAGCCAATTCGGGCGGCGCTTGCCGTTGCTAGTTACGACGGCCATCGGAGAACGAGCATGTCCAGTGAAGGTTGGGAGAATTGGGGATTGGGCGAAACCCTAAAGGAAAAGGGAATTGAAGAGAAACGTTGCGTTAGGGTTTATGAGAAGCGGCATAGAAGAGAGTGAGAAGGTGGAATTGAGAAATGAGGGAAACGGAATTGGGTGGAAGAGTTTGAGCGCGAGAAATTGAAAGGTGAAAGGTATGAAGAGATGAGAAGAATGAGAAGAGAAATTGGAGTGGGGTGTGAATGGTGGTGTGGATCTGTTGTTGATTGGCGATTCACCTCCGCGCCTGTTCCGCCGAGGATGACCTTTTCTCTTTCTTCTCTTTTTCGCGGCACAAACAACAACTACTCTTCTTTCCAAACTTTTACCCTTTTCTCCCTTTAATTTACGTTTTTCTCTCTTTTATCTTCAACGAGTTAACTTTAATATATTTGAAGAGCTAGAGAAAAATATATGATTGAAAAATTTAATGCTATTATCTAGAGTGATGAAGAAAATAGTTTCATGCATACTCTCTACATATACATATTTATATTTATCAAGAATTACTGGTTTCACCACTTGGCTATTAAACTGCATATTAGTATCAAGTTCTTAAATTAAGAGTTGTTTTTCCTTTAAAAATACTGTCAAGATCCGCTTAAGATAAAATAAACGAAGCACTCTCTTTATACTTTCAAAGAAAAAAATGCCAATTTTCTTTATTAATATTTTTTTATTAAATTAATTATAATATTATATTTCAAAAGTACCTAAATTTTTTTATTACTTGAATTAATTATAAAATTTTATTTAAGAAAAAAAATATCTCAAAAATAACATTTTATTAGTAATATAATTACATTAAATTATTATTAGTATTTGTTAATTTTTAGTGATATTAAAGATAATATTTAATGAGTTGATTTTTTTATAATAAAATATGATTTAACGAGTTATGTTTATTTTCTCATAATTAATTTTAATTCTATTTTCTTCTTTTATCTCTTTGTGACTTATATTATCTCTTATTTATTTCTTATATTTTAGAGTTTTTTTAATAAGGTTAGAGTTTTAACATATTATATTTCTTGACTCTCATGATCTCTGTATGTGTTAATCTTTACATCTTCATTTATTCTAAGTATGTTTTTTTTTTCTTATTTGTGTTGCTTTTGTTTTTATGGTATTTGTTAGATTTGTATTAAAATTAGAATAGTGTTTTCTTTTTTGTCCACATCTTGTCTACAAAACTATTAATTATATTAAGATTTAGTCTTTTTTGTGGATAATAGATTAATTGGATCATAAGTTTTTTTTAGAATAATAATTTAAGTTTAGGAAAAAACGTATTGGTCGAGTTGAGATGAACAATAATCTTGTTTAATTTATTATTAATGATTAATTTTAAAATAAACTTTATAGGTCCTGAAAAAGTTGAGACTTAAAAAAGAGAAAGAAGTTTGAGACTTGAAAAAGAGAAAGAAGTTTGAGACTTCATATACTATATGTCTACGATCAAGTTTACCTCACTGACAACCTAAACCTGGTTTTATTGTTTTAACTTATTTGTTTCATATACTTATCTTTTGTATGTTTTATATACTATAATTTTATATTTTATATAAAAATATGTAAATATGTCAACTAGAAAATTTGAATCAAACGACTTAAAAGTCTAGTAGAATTGAAAAATTGAGACTTTAATTGCATGACAAAAAAGAGGTATGAATAAATTTATAAAAATAAATAATAAAAAAATTAAAAAATACATGTGAGTTTTCTTTGAATGCAAGATAATAACAATATAAAAATAGGTGAAACCAACAACAAAAATATATAAATAGATAAATATAGGAATGAAACAGAGAAAGAGAAGGGGTAGTGATAAGATAATTTTAATTCTCAAACATGATGACGAGATCCAAACCAATGGAAGAATATTGATACAAATTTAAAAAATTTATTTGTAAAAAAGGTTATATTAAAATCAATAATATAAATTTTACTAAGAATGTATATTTTAGGCATTTTCCTTCATCAAACTATATTCAGAAGCCAAATTTTTTTCATAAAAAAGGTTCGAAAAAAAAATTGAAATAAAATGCTTCTTTATTTAATTTTGTTTCAGCCTTTCAAAACTCTTAACCCGCTTTGAATAATGTGAAAGAATTTTGGAGGACATAATTGTAAATATGAAAAAAATCAAGTTCTAAATTAGAAATAATTTATCTAGAAATTAATTTGTAAAAGAAAAATCTGTTATATGTTTATTTTAAAGTAAAAAAAAAAATGTTTGAGAGGCTTGGATTTACACGACCGAAGGAAGGGAGGGGAGTAAAAGTATCTCATTTTAATGAAAAAAAAAGAAGTCACATTCTATGATAAAAGTATTTTAGCATATTTATTGTTTTGTAACTTACAGTATGATTTATTTACTCACCGAGTTAATATTAATTTGATGTAACGGTAACATTTCTTTTAAGTGTTTTAAAAACGTCAAAGATTAAATGAATTAAATTATTTGAAAGATAAAATATCAATTTAAATAAATATGTTATAATTATATAAATAAGGAACACGTCAAATGTAATAAAAGTTTATCGTCTCTAATCATACATTTATTATAAGAAATGTTGTTTATGTATTTATTTTCGTATTATATATTTGATGCTAAAGGATATTTTTTTCTTTTAAGTATATCAGTTATAAAGATGCTAGATAAATTGGTATCATACTCAATTTAATCCTAGCCCAACCTATTATTAAATTCACTGTTCACACTTTACCCGGTGAATTTTATTTGTAACAACATTTGATCAAAACTAGTCTTCCTTTATCATAGTCGGAAGACAATGGTTATTGTTAGACAGTAGACAAAATAAAAAGACGTTACAAAAAGGAGACATTTTATTTTACAGTAAAAAGGACATCTAAAATTGCAAACATCATGATGCGGTGCTTGCTTATACGAAGAAATAGAAAGCAATGCCGAATGGTGTATAGTACAACGATCCCATGCTATTCATACAATGGCATGCAGCTTCATAAGTTCTCAATATTTATCATGTACAATGAAGCTTTCACCATCGTCCGTCTCCTAACACTAACACTAACACGGGAGAAAAAAAGTTAACGTTTTACAAAACAAAAGGCTGACCAGTAAATTTCCTATCACAAGAAACAGCCATTAGCATTTTGAGGTATGGAGTGCAAGAGCTTTGTGCTTGTACTGTTTTCATACAAGCTGCACTACAGCAATGACCCTTAGGGCACCGTTTTGGAGAAGATCAGCAACCTCGTCAAATAACAGAGCAGTTCGCCAACCCCATCCCTTCGGATATTTAGGTAGAAGTGTGCCTGTTTGTTTAAAGCTTCCAAACACCATCATTTCCCTCTTGGATGGGACAGTTAACTGAATGACATAAACAGAACAATCCCAGAATAGTTAATCAAAATGGTAGAAAGTTATGAAGCACCAGAATATTAATGTGTTATTCATGGCTGATATTACCTGGTAGCGTGCAGTCACCTTTTCACGTGAATCAACATACATGTGCACCTGATAACACATTTCAAAGATATGAAAGTCAGATATAGCATCTAATTGAAGGTCTATAATTGAAGCAACGGGGAAATCAGCTAGAAAGTATACATGTCAGGCCATATAATCAACTGTCTAGAAACAAAACGAAATAAGAAGGCATTAAACTACTGCTAAAGGCATTAAGCTTTTCAAGCTTAACAGCATAATCTAATTCCAAACTATATTTAGGCTTAATTCATTCAAATACAAAAAATAAATGTTCAGCTAACCTTTCTATGTATATCAGTTATCTCTGCTTTCCGACGATGAAGAAACAGCCCTGCATTGACATTGAAAATAAGTTTCCAGACAGACAAAAGATTTTCTTTATTTAAATTAATTCACATCCCGAAGGTAAGAAGAATTTTGATGTATTAAAGCATTACCAAGGGTTCTCCGTCTCTGAGGGTCTTCATCATTAAAAGCTTGTACACTGATCTGATGATTCAAACAAACAAATTTTATTCATACCAGGACATGCAAAATCATATTAAATGAATATGAAGATGAATTCACGTCCATGTACCTTCCACAAAGAACCAGCGTAGAAAACTTCTGTAGAATGCTTGACCTGGCCATCACCAAGCCTATGCACATCCTCAAAACGTACACTGCAAAAGCAGTAGAAATTTACAGAACATTTACATAAATTGATGAAACTATGTGCCCAGGAATTTGGGAAGCAAGACGCATGTATGTGTTATATGACAAAAAAACTAAAAAAAAATAAAAAAATAGAAATAATAGAAACTGCAAGAGGTCCCCCCTGAAACCAACCCAGATTACAAGATACCTTCCATGGATTCAGGAAATATCATAGACCATAAAATTTTAGACACATCAAAATCCAATTTAAAAGAAAAATCAGTCTGAAAAAGTCAAGAAAGAATCATTATTCAAGAGCAAGTATGTATCAATTCCCCTCGTCAAAGCAGACAACTCAACTTCAGTTAGAGGTGATAATTGTATGAGGGACACACGAGTGAAATGAAACATGGAGAAAGGAATGAACTGTTAAGATACAAGGAGAAGAGAATTTAGTTAAGATAGTTAGAATATTCATGAGCTAATTACTTGAGGTGTTAAGGAGGTGAATTTTATAGACTGAGCATTAGCTCTTTCTGTAGGGGGGAAGCCCTTGAAGGAGAGAGTGCTCTCCTATTTCTTGATCTTTTCATTCTATTTAATAAAAACTTTTCTTTTCTTTTCTCTCTCTTTTCAATTCTTGGTTCCTAACAAATTGGTCCGACCAATGGTCTAAGAAAGACTTGGAAAGTCCTACAAAATAGCATCAACAACCAGGTTCTGGTAATGAAAGTATCCAAAGAAAACCATCCAAGGAAAGACGATTAGCTGAGGAAGATTATCAGATCAAATTGACTCACCAAAAGCTCATGGAATGGTGAATATGCAAGCTGACCCACCACTATCAATATATACCTCATATGTTAAAAATTGACAACAGTTGCAAAGTGGTTAACTTACCCAAAGCGAAAAGGGGGGAAATGGCTTAAAGGTGTTTTCATATCCAGTGATATGGAAGCACTGTTGACATTGTCCCATTCTATACCAATGGTATGTTCTGGTGTCTCTAACATCTGCATGGGGATACCACCAGTACTTGCATCTCCAGCATTACTTCCAGACATGCTGCTTTGCATGCCCATTTCATACCCCCTTTGTGTTAGCTCCGTATGTACATTTGTTCCATTACTCCCTCCCTGGCTTAACCCAACTACAGCTGTCAATCCATCTCCAGACAGGTCACCATTTGGGTCAGCACGTGTCTCTGAATCATCATTGGCTGCAGACTGAGGATAGTTTCTGTTGCCAACACCAAATGGTACACGAGAAAAGACGAAACGTGTAGGATGCGAACAAGATGCCGGAACAAAAGTAGTTCCACGGCCAATACCTGCAAGCCCATCAATAGCACCTCTAACATGCACTCGTACAGGTCTAAAAAGACCATTTCTTTCACCTGCAGAAGATTCAGCAACATATATACTTCCCACACTGGCAGGCATAATGTTCTGATTATGTTCTTGCATGTAAGATCCAGATGTAGAAGCTCCATGTGAAAATGCAAATTGCTTCTGACAAGTGCAATTCGTGAGGGAGCAAACTTTGCATGTATCAGCGGCAATTTCCTGTACTCTCTGACTAAGAAGCATCTAAGGAAGGGATAAAGTATAAAACACCAAAACAATAATGTCAACAACATTTCCCAACCAAGAATAACAATTTCTGTACCAAGTTCAATGACCTATATATTGAATGATTGATCAGCAAAGATTACATTGTAACATTTAAATATTTTCAGGGATAGAAGTTTTTTGAGGCAGATATTAGGTTTGTTTTAGAGGCAAAAGAAAAGTATAAGTTGTTACTTTACAAAATTAGCTGTTTGTTTGCTTTAGAGGCATGATGGAAACTGTAACTTTAAATTATATAAGCATTTTTAAGATGGAAAATGCAAACTAATTTTAAAAGACATTAATCTCAGTCTAACCTGAAGCCAAAGACCATCGTTTACAGCTTTGCAAGGGAAACCTAATTCTTCAAGTTGCTTTCTGACATTTAGAAGCGCATCAAAAGACATGTTGCAATATAAAAGGGATCCCCCTTCAAATATATTGAAAAATGCATCATATTCATCTCCGTGACCTCTGTAGTTTGTTCTGGGGTGAGCTTTAAGCTGTCTTCTGCCAACAACTTGGCCATTCCATGAAAACAATGGTGTTCCATATCTTCCCCAATCACTGGACGTCAGCTCATTACAAGAATTTGATGACAAGCAATGTCTTGATGGATCCCTAACAAACCAACTATTGTCCTCCAACTGGTAGCAAGGTCCTTCGGAAGACGGCCCTTCAATAACCACTCCAGGGGCTGCCATAGCTGTAGCTTCTGCACCAAGAGGCATGTCCACATAGCATGATGTTGTCATCACATCTGTATCAGGCAATGAATTACCCAATGATGGTCCTTCCATGTCACCAGAATATCTTGGATTCAGGTTTGGTGTACGGACATATGAAGCTTGTTGAACCTGTTCATTGGAAACAGAAACACCATCGTTGAAGTCTGCCACTGGATCTGCAAGCTCAACTAGAACACTTGAAGTGCTCGGGTCCTTTAAACCACTTTTAAGATTCATTTTTCCAAGGTCAGTTTCCAACCTCTTAGTAGTGCAGCTATCAATTACACTTTTTCCCTTGCTGTTAATAGAATCAGCATGAATACCAGTGGCAGACTCAGAACCAGAAATTCCATGCGAAAGATGTTCAACCTTGCAATGAGCACCTTTTGCCAGGAATGTGTGCAAAGCCAATTCAAACCTTTTTATAACGTTATAGAGAAGTGTTACACAGCTTACAAAGTGCAATCTCTTAACCACAGAACCCAAATAAAAATTTGGAACCACTTACCTTTTCTCTTCATTGGGTATCCATAGATCATTAGAAGTCAGTAATGCATGTAATGTTTGCGATGAAAGTTTAGGAAGCACCTGCAATAAGCAGATGTTTTTAGTCCAACCTAATCCTCGAACTCACAATACACATATAATAAAAAACCAGAACAGTCAATACAACACCAAGCACTTCTATTTGCCTCATTACCTCTTTCAATTCCATGCCACCACTTTGACAAAGGTAACCCCAGCAAGCAGTTCTAACACGCTCCCCATGAATGCCATAGTCTTGGTTCTCCGCAAACACCTAGCTTACAATCAATCATAAACCACTAATAACTAACCAAATCTTTTTACAGTATCATTTAAATTTTACAATGAAGCTATACAATCATCTGGATCCTTGAACCTGATAAGCCAAGAAGTTTGAAGTCCACAGCTCAGAAATAATGAAATCTGTACAAATTCCACATAAATCCTACACAAATGTATAACACACCAAATGAAAAAATATTGCAAAATTTAATAAGCAATAACTAAAAAAGTATAATATATATATATATATATATATATATATATATAAACAGTTCAGAATTCATCAACTTAACCTGTAAACATCATACCTGAAGGTCGAGAAAGGATGCAGCAGCAAGAACACGAAAAGCATTACTATCATTAAGCTTAGGGTGGTGCCCGTATAGGTACGCCAACGCCATTGCAATTGCCTCGTCATTAACATTCTTATCATCAACATGCAGAGTCACAACAGGAGCACTGGCTTCTTTCCAAGGCCCGTGAAGCATGTTCCTAACAAACGCGAATTATGCAATAAATAACTGTAATCTTCTCAGACCAACAAAATAAAGAGCTAAATAGCCATATAGGGTCAATGCAAAATCTTTTTACATTTTCAATAAATCAGAAATCCTCCTCCTTAGTATGACTTTTATCATAGTTATTACAGATTCCAATATACTAAATGACAGACTATGAAAGCATAAAACCTTCTCGTTTACTACAAGCTATTATACAGCGTGTAGGTTCATAATTCACAAAACAATCGGAATAAACCTACAATATAGAGTTATGTGCCAAGGAAAATAAAGCACAAAGTTTGGGAATCGAAAAAGAAATTAAGTGCGATAAATATTATAAAATTCTTGTTAAACTTGTTTAAAATTGATGAGAGGAAAAATATTTCACTGTGACCCTCGGTAACTTATCAGGTTCCATCTGCGACTAAGAAAGAGAGAAGCAATGAAAGTATGGTTTTCTACAAAGGGAAGACACAGGACAAGTGAAACAGAAGAGAGAAAGATAGAAAGGATGGTTTACCAACCATCGTCGTCGCCCTCGTTTCAATTCCTCTTCAACCATCCCAAACAGATTGCTAAAGCGAATGTTAAAGTTGATGGATGTAGAGCAATTACAATAATTACAATCACAATAATAAAACAAAATAATTAATTAATCGGTTACCTGAAATAGGAACTACGCGAGAGGATAAGCCGATGAAGGTGATAAGTGGAACCCATTGCATTGACGACGATGTCGGAGAAGGAACCCGAATTGAAGCCTTCGATTTGGACATGCTCGCAAAGGGAAGCGAGGTTGCAATCGACGCCGCGCAACTCCGCGGAGGCTCCGTCGGAGTGCTGCGGCGGCGGAATGGCGGCGATTTTGGTTTTGGGATGCTCCCGATACTGAGGCTCCTCCATGCTGCACTGCACATCAAAAGCACACTCTCATTCTCAATAACAGTGTTGATCGATCCAACGGTTTTATTAGCGCGAGAATTTCATTTTCACTACTTTAACTACACTAATAATAATTACTATAATTATAATAACCTTTTTCTTCTTCGTCTGCGTTTTTGTGAATCTCGCCCAATTCAATTCATTGTGTTTGGGTCTTTGCAGATTCAGTGCAACGCTTCGTAGTGATCCACCCTTGTTTTGTGGATCACTGTTATAATGTTTTTTCCCTTTTCTTTCTTTTCCCTGTCCGAAAAGGAACGCTATATCATTTTTTAACTTACTTTCCGACACAATACCAAATTAAGAATAAAATAACACCATGGAAATCAAAATACATAGAAATAGAAAATGAATACAGACATTTTAGATTGACAAAATTGAATCCAGAGAAGAATATTACAAAATTTATTTCAGGCTTAAATATTATTTTGGTCCCCATTTTCGTAGTGTTTGTTTATTTGAATAGAATGTTTAAAATGGTCTTTATTTCGATAGAATGTTTAAAATGATCCTCATTTTCGCAATTCGTGTTTTATTTGGTCTTTTTTTGTAACGCCGTTTAAATCATTAACGGAACATTGTATAGGTAGCACTGTTTGTATTATGGTATGTTACGTATACTGTACATGTGTATTGTGTATGTGTAGTAATGTAATTAGATATTTAAGGATAAAAGGATAAATAAGTGAGCTAGGGTGTTGGTAATGAATGTTTGGACAGTATGTCAGTTTTGGCAATCTTGTTCCTCCATTCCCAAATAAATATATCAATCCATCATCTTTCCAGTCAATGGTGAAGTCTTATGGGAAATAACTCTCTACTCTGACGTCCATCCACCACATAAGAGGATCTTACAAGGAAGACCCAAGACAAAAAATAAAGTTGGAAGAGTGGGAGTTGAGAAAGGATAACACACAAATCAACAAAGGAGGGCATAAAAAAATGTAGCATATGTCGTCAGATTGGACATAATAGGATGTCCAAACTGCTGAGAACGCACCAACAGCTAAGAATGCACCAACTACTGAAACTCAAACAACTCAAACGTCTTAGTTTAGGATGAAATTACATATCAGGAGGAGGCCATGATAGCAACTACAAACGTCTTAGTTATTTTTTGAAATTTCTAATTCATTATTGATGTACTGCATTTTGACGACTTTCCTTAAACTTCGTTCAATTTCACTTTTGTCAAACACTGATGTAATGCATTTTGATGAGGATGAATTAATGTTATGAATTTAACTTCTTCCAAACTTAGATCAATTTAATTTTTTCCAAGCTTAGATCAATTTAATTTTTCCCAAGCTTAAATCAATATCACTTACTTCAATGCTCAGATTAAGATGTCATTTTGAACATGTTGGGACATATCAACATAATCAAACTAATTCATTTCTTCATTTAACAATAGTACAAAACAGATTGGACTTTAAAAGATTACACACAATAACGATACGAATAATACAATAACAACGCAAGTAAACCCTATTACTAATTGCAGCCTCTTCTCAGCAACTTCAATGACTTCTCCAAATCATTAATCTGCCTCATTTGTATCATGATGATGACATCCTTTTCATCAACACCACCATTTGAAAAAGTTGCAACCCACATTATTGAAACTACCACTCCAACGATTACAACTAAAGGTAAAGGAAGAAGATTGGGACCATAACAAACCTATATAATGAGATTGCAAGAAGAAGAAGATTGCAGCAACACCAACTGGGAGTGGAGGAACAAGATTGCCAAAACTCACCAGCTGTCTAAACATTCCTTACCAAAACCCTAGCTCACTTATTTATCCCCAAATATCCCAAATATCTAAACAACATTCCTTACCATGTACAATGCTCCGTTAATGGTTTAAACAACGTTACAGAAAATGACCAAATAAAACACGAATTGCGAAAATGATGACAATTTTAAACATTCGGTAAAAATGATTACCATTTTAAACATTCTGTCAAGATGAGGACCATCCACAACAAACACTACGAAAATGAGGACCAAAAAGATATTTAAGCCTTTATTTTATTTTAAAATTGTGGATCATTACCGCGTGCTAGAGTACAAAAGATCTTTTTAATTTAAAAATTCATCACATTTTGAAAGATTTCGGAAGAATATAAATACTTTTTAAATAGTTTTAGTGTTGTTTTGAAAATGTAATGATCGTAAAGAAAATTATGATTAATTTTATAATTTAAATTAAAGTCAATTTTAAAAGGTAAACTTTAATATATTTTAGTAATAATCGGTAAAATTTAAAGTTAAATATATGTATCAATACTTAATATCTAACTAAGATTTCACGGAGTTTAGACCGAAGAGGGGAGGGGAGGGGACTGGATGTGTGGAAAGGTGAATGAATGAATTTGAAGTGATAGAGAAAAATTTATGTTGTTATTTGGATCAAGGAATAGATAATGTGATTTTGGTATATTTGAGATGAAAATTTGTGTATAGTGTAACAAGTATGATAAATTAAAAAATATTTTAATAAATAAATTTAGATGATTACTATTTTACTTTTAGAATAAAAATGATATAAATTTTAAATATAAATAATAAAAATTATATTAAAATGAAATTAAAATTATTATTTAAAATTACAGCTATATAATTTATAATAATAATAATTATTATTATTATTACACCTTTTCTTTTCAGTAGTGAGATTAAAGAAACATTTTAGTTTTCAAAATGTACAAAACATATTTTATACTTAGGGTTTCCTCCTATGGGTTTTCTCCCCACTCATGCATGCAATTATTAAAGGGAGGATATGTTACTTAAATATTCAAAGAAAGTGTGAACCATATATCCATTCATATTTCTTCAAGATGTTAAGCCAAATATTTGTCTCCATCCTTCCACATCCATTCTCATATATTCTTCTAAATCAGTTGATCAGTGGCGGAATTTGACCAAAAATTGTAGGGGTGTCAAATTATATTTGTTATATATAATTTTTTTAATTAAAAAATAATAATTTCTTTTAATTAAAAAAAATTAATTTTTTTACATAATTTTTTTTATTCAAAATAAGCATTCATGACAATAGAATCTAAACAATATAACAATAATATATATGAAATAGTAACATAAAGTTTATCATCAACAATAATATAAAACAAAAGTTACCTTTATTCAGAGTGCTCCTTTACGCTCTTTAATATAAAACAAAAGTTCCATTATTAACTTTCCTCCAATTTTTAAAACCTATAAAATAACATTCAAAAAGTTAAAACATGTTGATGACAATAAACTTATTGCCAATTAGAATTCAATGAAAATAAACTCAATTACCTGTAACAATGAAAACATCTGAGCCAGGTTGTCCGCTTGGTTTTTTACTAAAAAGATAGCACAATAAGCAATATGTAACATCTTTTAATGGCGAATACTCTAACCATGAAGGAAATAAGCTAAACCATGTGTACTGAAATCTTCTTGGATGATCATCTTTACCAAAAAATGGATAATTTTCTAGACGCATTTGATATGGACCCCATTTTAGATAAGTCCTTCGTACCTCGTCAATTTGATTTGGTGGTTATTGCCAAATTTGAAGACGCTTTCCCGGATCACGTTCTAAAGTATTTTCAACTTCATTATGTGTAATTTTGGGAACCTTAGAGAGTTATTTTTCACTTTCTTCAATATTTGGATTCTCATAAAGTTTCTCAATTTTAGATGACGTAGATGCATTTTTTTCATCTTCATCACAAGCCTTCCTCTTGAAAAAAGAATCAATTCTTTTACTCTTTATCATAATTTT
>Ga0214543_1000975_pt1 | contig 53160 bp, 26 predicted proteins | sample CNSS2metaG_FD_160094 | JGI IMG/M metagenome (GOLD analysis project Ga0214543, IMG submission 160094) | Root nodule microbial communities from cowpea collected in UCLA plant growth center, Los Angeles, California, USA - CNSS2 | ecosystem: Host-associated > Plants > Roots > Nodule | place: USA... | reverse complement strand
GTGTGTGTGTGTATGTGTGTGTGTGTGTGTGTTATTAAACAAGGAATTCAAAATCTTAGACCACCTAAACTTTGAAAAATATTCCCCCACCAATGTATCTACCCACTTGTATCCCTTTTTAGAGGTAGCCCACTGTCAGCATGTTCCTCGGGTAGGATCCTCCCTAGTCTCTCTAATTGTCTTTGCAATGGCCCCTACTACCCTAAATGACATGCTTTTAGAGGATGACAACGACCGACTACTCCCACTACTAGTACTATTGGACCCCTCTCTAACACTCATATTCGAACCATTGTGAGACATACCTTGTAGTAGGTTTCACTTACAACTCTCCTCTCGTAATGGTCTTGGCAGCAAAGCAACTTTCTCAATCACTTGGTACACAATTGAGGAAAATGAGCCTCTTATTCATAACCATAATTCATAACCTTTCACCTTCCTGCCTACCCCCTTTTAACCATTGGGTTTCTTCATATCTGAGGGCCAAGAGTCGCAACTCTACAACTTTCTAGGCCTTCCTCATTTATTGTGCCAACAACTTCACACCGTCTCACCTTTTTCACCATGTCATATCTGTCACTTCATCATTATAACCACTTTGTCGCTATGTTTCTCATTGTTGGGGGCTTTTATACCTATAAGGCCACATAGCCAACGAAATACAAATTTTCTTTGCAAAACAAACCGAAGACAGACTACAAAGTCGTAAATGTCGACTACAAAAAACTATAGACTGACCACCAAGTACCAACTATTGACGCCTAACACTACAAGCCTTTAGCATGCGGAATAGTAAAGACTAAGGAGATGGTGTACTCTATAAGACTATGTTACTCTCGAACTTCACAAGAATCACCCTTAGCCGAGTACATGTCGTGCTACTGAGCCAACATGTATCCAACCCTCTTTTATTTGACTAAGGTAAAACCATACCAGGTAATTCAGCCCACATGTAATTGGGCCTATAAGGTAAATAGTCCTATAAGATAATTGGGCCTACAAGTAATTGGGACCCATAGGTAATTAGCGTCTCTCAGTTGATTGGACCTCACAAGTAATTGGAGCCTATTAGTTGATTGGAGCCGCAAGCCCCCAGTTAAGGATTTACAAAATATAATAATATAAATAACATGTCACACGAGGTAAAGAATTATGTTTTCATTAATCACTACATTAATTTCTTATTGACGCGCTTCTCTAACTTGACCGTCAAAATGTCTTTTGTAGGCATAACCTCACTCGACGTTAGGAGAACAACTACCTAGAAGATGAAGGTCAACAATGTTTTTGGAGTTTCCGCATAATATATTCGATTCCGTAAGAATAGTTTATAAGCGTACAAATTGGCAATCAAAGTGAAAAGTTAAATAAATAAACAAATATCTAAATATTAGAAACGAGCAATATAACCTTAAACTATGCATTATTTATAAACAATTTTATCTTTTAAGTTTTAAAAAAGGTTAAATAATGTCATTCATCCCAATTCTTGTAATTTTTGTAGGAAAATCTCAAATCATTCCCTTTTTTGGGTCTCATTTTTATTCCTATTTTAAAAAATTTGATGTAATCATGTCCTTTCTGCTAGTAATATACTAACAATGTTAGAGAGGCATGCCTCATTTTGTGGGTTTTTTTAATCTTTTTAAAAAAAATATTATTTAGAAAATAAATAAAATTTGCACGTGTCAAACTGAGGTTAAACAACGTAGTCATGTTAGTGTGATGTGATAATGATGTTGTAAGACCCGCATAATTTAATTAATTAAATAAATAATTAATTAATAAATGTGGGTAGTAGGAGCCTTTATGGCATAAATTTCAAGTTTTGTATAAATTTTATACAAATACTTTTATTAAAATTGATATTTTTATTAAATAGTTTTAACAAGTTAAGTTTATTTATATTATATTTTATATTGAACTTTATTTAAATTTGTTTTCAATTTTTAAATTTATTTGTTTAAAATTGTTAAGAAATTGCTTAAAGTGATTTTACAATTTTACATTTGAATTTATAAAATTGTAATATTTAAACCAACTCAAACATTTGTATAAAAATTATTGAATTTTAGACATTTAAAAAAATACAATTATTTAAAAGAATTGAAAATTTTGATAAATTTATTTTATTTTATGAAATTCAATTGATAAACAAGTGTAACATATTTGTTAGTTGAAATTAAATTTGAATTTTTTTCTATTAACATTACTTTTTATTAACAACTTTGTTCCAGTACATTGTCGGGGTGTCAAGCGTAGTTTATATACTCATTCCTCCTTCTATAAGACCCGAGGAATTTAAGTAATTAAATAAATAATTATTTAAATAAATACGGGTAGTGGAAGCCTTTATGGCATTAAATTTTAATTGTCATGACATGGAAGAGTACTAGATCAAATGGTTGAGAGTGCTTTATTGTGTGAAAGGACTTGGGTTCAAGTTCTATGTGTGCCATTGTGTGTTATTTAACTGTAGTATTTTTTTATATGATATGTTAGAGCGTGATAAGAGAATATAAATTTCTAAATTTGTAAACATTATCATGAAACATGGATTGGTTGAAATTGGTTGTGCACTTGTATTGATATTGGAGGATCATGGGTTTGAACCTTGGAGAAGAAACTAGTGCATCTTTGGTAAAGTAGCCCCGGGGTGGGGAACTACTCCTTTGATGGGTGTTGCAATGGCTCTATTTGCGATATTTCTATCTATTATTTTGGATATTTATAATTCATCCATTTTATTAGACAAAATTTCTATAGATGGTTTTATTCCGTCAGATATTTAATCTAGTATCTGGAGCACGGAATATAGAAAATATTCTGCCTAGCGATGTGAGAGGCACAACAGGCGGTTTTGGGTGTAGAGTTAGAGCGCGAGGAGGATTTCTACTCAGGTTTGGATGAAGTTCATGATGTGAGGTGGTTTTGGGTGTAGAGTTAGAGCGCGAGGAGGATTTCTACTCAGGTTTGGATGAAGTTCATGATGTGAGGTTTTGGGTGTAGAGTTAGAGCGCGAGGAGGATTTCTACTCAGGTTTGGATGAAGTTCATGATGTGATGCTTTGGTTGAGGGCTCAGTTACGAGTGTAACTTGTATTGGGGTAACACGTGGCCACTCGAGGTTGTAGCTTGGTGGTTTAGGAGGAGTGTGTGAGATCGTGGCTCGTACGATGAGGTTTCGAAAGATTGCCATCTTTAGTGCAACTGATTGAGTTTGGTAGTCTGGGGCCAACTACGGACTTCGATTCGTTTTGGGGAACTCCACTTGGTGTCGCGGATTATGGTCGTGGATATTTATTCCTGCGTGTGGACTGTTAGGTGGTGGCCTGTAGTCAGAGGGGCGAGTAGACACTTGTGCAGCAAAGATCGATCGGTGTTCTCACCAAAGGGTGTGGAATCAAAAGGCGTCCAATGTGTAAGCCCCGTGAAATTTAATTAATTAAATAAATAATTAATTAATAAATGCAGTTAGTGGAAGCCTTTATGGTATTTAATGTTAAGGTTTATGATGTGGAAAAGTACTAGCTCAAATGGTTGAGAGTACTTAGTGTTGAGAGAACTTGGGTTCAAGTCCTATATATGCCATTATATACTATTTATTTTATTATTATTTTTAATAATATGCTTGATTATAATGAGTGATAATTTAATTCTATATTTATAGGAATTATCATGAAACATGAATTAGCTAAGAGTTGTGCATTGGTTTGACATTGGCATGGTTATGGGTTTGAACCTTGGTGAATCCTAACAGGTAAGAGGGGCTAGAAAACTCATGAAGTAATGGCTTTTGAAAGGCAATTACACCTTTTAATGATGGAAATTCGTTTTCCAGCATTAACCACCATTATGCCATGTTTAAAGAGACTATTAAGGGAAACTGTGAGAGTTTTCTTGACTAGTTTTTGTGAGGGCTATGAGGGGTGGATTAACAAAGCATACATTGTGCTAATTGAGAGAAAGGGAAGGCTGCTACGTGTGGTTGAGTGGAGGCAAGGGAGAAAATCATTGTGGAACCAAGGCAAAACGCGAGTAATCAATTTCAAAGCGAGGAATCTAGGTTATGGGAGCTAATTAATGTCGTTTTAATTGGTTAATAATTAAATGTATGTTGTATCGTATGTTATTGCATGATCAATGTCTATTTTGTTGAATTTCACGTTTCTGGGAATTTTTCCAAAAATTGCTTGGCGGGTGATGAATTGCCCCCATGCGACGCTAGCCACGCCACCCAATTTTCTGGGTTGATCATGAACTGCCTGGCGGTGAAGAACACCCGCCAAGCGACACTTTTCATTTTGGTTCGATTTTCGGGTTCTGCATGTTCTAGGTTGCTTTGGTTCGGGGGAAAAGGCATTTTAATAACATTTGGAACAAAAGAAAGGGATTAAATGTGAAAAGTCATGGTAGTGCGAGGGAATCAAATGAGATTGGCTATGAATGAATGTTACGGTGGAGGAATTGGGTGTTTCGGAAATTCTATAACAAATTGCGTAATGAACTACAAACTTATTGGATGAATTGGGATCCTAAACCTTTGAGTGGTGAGTATTGAGTCGAAATTAAAGGAAATTGGGATGGTTGGGCTGGTTGAGGTTCACAGGCGCAACGGAAGGGTTGTTGATTCCTAGAACTGCAGGAACTGCCTAGCGGCACCCAACTGGCCGCCAGGCACCACACCAGAGGTATGTGGTGTTCTGTTCACGAAAAATGATATTTTTCATACTTTTCGCGCAAAAGGAACCTCCGGGCGGTAGTTTAGTCCCGCCAGGCGACACCTTCCACATTTTTGGGCTTTAGGCACCACCATTTTTTTCTAGTTTGTGCAGTTTTTGTAAAACTGCATTTCCCGGTTTGTTAACCGTCCGATTTAGGTGAAATTTTGACAGGTGGTCCATTACATGTAGTTCTTCACTTTGAATGGTGGAGATTTTATTTGGAGGACAGTAGCTAGATATATATGTTACTCAATATTGCTGATTTTGGTTATGTGGTGAGTATTGAGTCGAAACCCTAAACCCTAAACCCTAAACCCTAATTAAGCTCTTGATAATTTTAAGTAACTTCTAATGAAGCATTATTGGGTTATGTGGTAAGTCTAGATCAATTTGAATGTTCCTTTGGATTAGTCACATGTGGAGAATTGGTTATTGATGAAGGCATGTGTATCAATATTAATTGCATTGGTGCATAAGATCATGTGCTTAAATCGTTAGAATGTTGTTGCTTATATTTGTTTGAGCATGTGTTATTCATAAGTTATAATTGAATGCTAGCATGAATTTAAAAGGGGAATTATATATATATATATATATATATGAAATGTGAATGGATTGATTTTAGTTGTTCTAGGTGCTTAAAAACCATTATTGCGCAAGTACTGGTGTAGCGCCTGGCGGTGGTGTTTGACTGCCAGGCGATAGCTACAAAACCAGTAGAGAATTGAAGCGTGTAGCGCTTGACGATAAGGGTTGTCCCGCCATGCGATACTTGTAGAAACAATAGCATCAGAGGCGCTTGGCGCCTAGCAGCACGTGTCCTCCACTAGGCGGTCTGGAAGCCTTTATGCTTGCCGACTCGTGTGGAGCGCCAAGTAATTTTTGATGAAGCAAACATTGTGTTTTGCTTGCTTTGGATGTGCGTGGTCTATGAGACTTTGGGCGATATCTCAAGGGTTAGATGCTGGAGTATTCCTGGAGTTATGGCTCAAGATGGAAGGTAATACGTGCATTCTTTGAGTTGTGGCTCGGAATAGCGAGTGTTCCCGCATGTGTTCTACAAGTGATGGCTTGTAGGTTGGACAACAATGATAGCTTGAGATTATCAACCAAAGACGTAGAACATGGATTACATGGTGGTGGCCATGTGTGATGAGACCAAAGGATGGAGTTCCTTTAATGTGTGTGTTTTGTTATATAAATTGCTGCATATGTTTATATTCCTTTAGCTCACCCTATCTGCGTGTGTTTGGTGATGATCGTGTACGTGGTACACGGGAGCAGATGATGTTGCAGGTGGTACTGGTGGAGCGTAAAGCCGGAGCGTGGGCTAGTTGGGAAATTTTATGGCAGCATTTTATCATTTTTATGAGTTTTAAGGATTTTCTTGTAATCATTTGAATTACAGAACTTGGCTTTATAATGAGACTGAGTTGATAATGTATTGTGGTTAATAAATATTTGGATTGGATTTGGTTTTATCAGTGTAATAAAGTTTTAAATTCCCACAGTTTTTGGGAAACGATTTATAATAAATGAAGTATTATTATTATGTTTTGTTTTATTATTTAAATTCGTAATATCCGGATGGGATGTTACACAACTCAAGGTTTGGAAGTTGAGGAACTGAGGAGTTGGGGATGATAATATGAGTCATGGTTTTAAGATGTTTTAATTACGCCTATTGTATTTGTATTTCTCGTAATTGAGCTCACCCTATCTGTGTATGTTTGGCGATGATCATGTAACTTGTTACATGGGAGCAGATGTTGATGCAGGTGAGCGTGGGGATGCTTAGAGACGGAGTGGAGAACATCTATGGGAGTTTTACTAGTTTTCTTCACGAAAGTTTTGTGGACTATTTCTTTTGTATTGGCTTTATAAACGCTTTATAATTGTAATAATTGACCGCAGTGGTTTATTTTAATTTGGCGCGTTGAAATAAAGGATTTAAACTTTCCCGCATTTTGGGAAATTACTTAATAATAAATGAGGTTTATTATTATAATTTATTTCTTTTATTTTAAATAAGTAATTTCTGGCTAGGATGTTACACCTTCCATCCTCCGATGCGCCTTTTAAGGATAAAATCGTGATGAAGATCCACATCCCAAAGTTAACATTAACTCGAGAACACAGTGGTTGATCTTAACAATGATACCAGACTTGAGGTCAGAACATTGGCACCGTTTGTGGTTATGATAACTCACCTTACCCTCGACTCGGAGGCTTGTTTCGATACACCCAATAGTTTTAATCGCTTAGAAGTCGAGGTATCAAGGGCAATTTAAATACTCTTTCCTCCCTCCACCCTTTGAGGTGTCTTTTAAGGACAAAACTGTTACGAAGCTCCATGTTCCAAAGCGGATAATACCTTGGGAATGTGGTGGTTGATCCTAACAATGTTGTTGGACTTGCGGTCGAAACATTTGTTTTTTTATGTTCAATAGTCCTACATCTCTTAGAAGTTAAGGTCAAGCACAATTTAATTATTCCTTCCTCCTTTCACCCTCTGAGACGCATTTTAAGGACAAATTCGTGATGGAGCTTTATGCACCAAAGTGAACAATACCTCAATAACGCGGTGGTTTATTTATTTAATATAAATATAACTAAAGGGACCTCTATAGTATTTAATGCAAAGAGTTGTAGCAAGGAGCTCAAGTGGTTATGCTTGTGGAGTGGTGTTGAGAGGACTTGAACCCAAGTCCTGTGTATGCCATTAGTATGATGTTTTAATTATTTAATTTATTTTTTTGCATCATGAACACGTGGCATGATGTTACAATTATATGTGTGCATGAAATGTCATGAAACATGTAATGGCTTGTTGGTTGTGCATATGCTTGGTAATTGGATGGATGAGTGTTTGAATTACAGGCAGGAGGTTCGTGGAAGCACGTGATATCCTTAAGACCATGGTCAAATTGTGTAAAATCTGGATGGATAGGGGAGGAGACCGTGTTTCCTTATGCATGATGAGAAAGGTTCTAGGAAGGGGTAATTGGTTAAGTTTAGATTGCTTTGGGTGAGGGTTATGATATGATTCTTTATGCGTTTTCACTTTCATTGAGCTCACCATTTCTGTTTGTGTTTGGTGATGATCGTGTGATTTGTCACATAGAAGCAAATGATATTGCAGGTGATACCGTTGACGCATAGGGCCAGATTGAGGGCTAGCTACGGGGAATTGATTTAAAGTATTATGTTTTGAAATGGTTTTATGTATTTCTCTTAAGTTAACGTTGAAATAGTTTAAGATTTGAATTATGGTTGTTGATTTTGGCGCGTTAAATAAAATTTAAATTTTGGCATTTTTGGTAATGGACATTGAATGTCGATTCAATTCAAATATTATTTTTATTTTAGTAAATTAGTAATATCCACCTGGGATGTTACAACAAACATGTAATAATGAGATTGTCTAGCTTAACTTTTCATGTAATCTGGATTCTATTGAAGTTATAACTGATATAGTGTAAGTTGTTTGTAATGTATTTGAAACTAATAAGTATCTTTAGTTGGTTGTAAAAGTATAAAAAAACTTCAATTACAAAAACCTATGTGTATATTAACACTTTATTTGCATTAATATCATGTACGTTTAACAAATGATGCATTCGAGTGATGTATTTTTTTTAGTCTGGTATTTGTTAAATGAATACAAATTAATTTCCCTTACACAAGTAAATGATACATTAGACAAGTAAAGAACATCTAGTAGCATTCGATTTTAGTTGGGATGTTAAATTAGTGGTATCAAAGCAGTTCATTCCAAGAGGACTGGGTATGAACTAACTTTTCTTGTATTGTGTTTCTAGATTCTTTGACAAATAAGAATGTAGAATATTATTTTGAAACCTATGTGGTATTCTAAGTATAGGAACTATATGATTTATTTATTGAAAATATATTTTCTTGTAAAATGATAAATAAGTATGAAAAGGGTATATAAGATTTTATGAAACTAATACACTAGTTTTAGAGAATCATGGCAGGTAGACCCAACAACACAAATGGTGAACTCTTAACCAGCATGACAGAAATTCTGGAAAATTTAGTGCAGGATAGAGGCAATGAACCAGCAGAATATCGGGGTTTGTCCACTTTCACAAAATATCACCCACTTAAGTTTGACGAAAAATTCAACTTAGAAGGAGCTCAAAGATGGATAATTGGAATAGAAAAGATTTCCAATGATATGGGCTGCCATGAAGAACACACAGTTACATATGCAACATATATGTTGACCAGGGAGGCAGAGAATTGGTGGAGGGTTGTCAATCGAATCTTACCACATGAAGGGGGAATAGTTCCATAGGAAGATTTCAAAGTTGGTTTCTTAGAAAACTACTTTCCAAAGGATCTTAAAAATAAAAAGCTAGGGAGTTTTTGGAGCTTAAACATGGGAACATGAGCATTGGAGAATATGCTTCTAAGTTCCACGAACTTACGAAGTATTGGCCACACCATCAAAATAATGGAGAAGAACTTTGTGTGCATTTCAAGAACAGGCTAAGAGCAAATGTTTGTACTACGGTCAGTATCTTTCAAATTACTGATCTTCCAACTTTGGTGAGTAAATTTAGAATTTATGAATCTGTCCTAAAAGGAAAAGATGTGGATAAGAGAGTAGGAGGACCAACAAGAATTGACAAGAAATATTAGGTTCATGTCAACAAAAAGTCATATCAAAGACCTAACATTTTTCATGTTGGTGAAACAACAAATCGTATTGGCAATAATAGCGTTAATAATGCTATAAAATGTTTTCGCTGTGGAGGACCACGTCTTAGGAGGGATTGCAATCAAATCTTTCCCTCTAGCATCCATTGTGGCAAAGCAAGACATCTTGCTAGCAATTGTTAGTTTGCACAACAAAAAGTTGACAGTACCAAGGGAATTATGAAATCCACACATCATTATGGCACTACACCAAAGATTTAGGGAAGAGTTTTCACCATAAGTGGAGTTGACACAACAACCTTTGATGATCTCATTCAAGGTAAGTGCATTGTAAGTGATAGATGTTCTTTATGACTCTGGAGCCATCCATTCGTTTATATCTTTGGATTGTGTGAAAAGTCTTGATTTGCCTATCACATTTATGCCTTTTGATGTTGTGGTGTCCACTCTTACTAATAAACCAGTTACTACCTCTGATGCATGCTTGGGATGTCTTATCATCATACATGGTAGAACTTTCTTAGTGGACTTGATTTGTTTTCCATTCTCTTGTTTGGACAAAGTATTAGGGATCAATTGGTTGTCATCTTACCATATTCTTCTTAACTACAAAGGTAAAACTTTAATCTTTAGTACACCTTCATAAGAAAACTCTAGATTTGTAACTAGAGATGACTCTAGACCAATAAAAGGTGTTAAAGCTTTTATGGTCTTATTTTCTTCTATTGTAGAAGAATCTCTATATATGAGTAGCGTGTATGTGGTTAACAAATTCCCTTAATTCTTTCCTGAAGACATAACTGAGTTACCACCAAAAAGAGGGCTTGAATTCACAATAGGCCTAATCCCAAGGTCTAGTCCTATCTATTGCCTTATATCGTGTGTCTTTATTAGAACTAGTTGAGGTAAAGAACCAAGTGGAGGAACTATAGAAAACATAGTTTGTGAGACATAGTGTGTTCCCTGGGGAGCACCAATACTATTGGTGAAAAAGAAAGATGGTAGTATGCAAATATGCATTGATTATCATCAACTCAATAAAGTGACTATCAAGAACAAATACTCGTTGCTAAGAATTGACGATCCCATGGATAAGGATATCACCAAATTCGGGTGCGAAAAGAAGATATTCCAAAGACTGCATTTAGAACCTCATTATGGTCACTATGAGTATTTAGTTATTCCTTTTGGGTAACCAATCCTCCTGTAGTATTCATGGACTACATGAATCAATTTTTTCACCAATTTTTTGACAAGTTTGTGGTGGTATTTATCGATGACATCCTTATCTATTCAAAAAGCCCCAAAGAGCATTCAAATCATTTGAGGATTATATTTCAAATCCTAAAGGAAAGGAAATTATTTGCTATGTTATTGAAGTATGAATTTTGGTTAAGTCAAGTTCAATTCTTGGGGAACATTGTTTCAAGTGAAGGAATACGGGTGGACCCATCAAAGGTTGAAGTAGTAACACGATGGGAACGACCAACAACTCCCACAAAAATTTGTAGTTTCTTAGGATTAGCTGGATACTATCGAAAGTTCATAAAAGGCTTTTCTTGTTTGACTTTACCACTAACCAAGTTAACCCGAAATGAACAAGATTTCAAATGGAATGATGATTGTGAAGCTAGTTTTAAAGAACTAAAAAGAAGATTAACTTTTGCACCAGTTTTAATCCTCCCCAATCTAGAGAAGAAGTTTAAATTTTATTGTGATGCATTGGGACAAAGATTATGTTATGTATTTATGCAAGAACAAAAATTTCTTGCATATGCTTCAAGGCACTTAAGACCCCATGAAGTAAATAATCCAACACATGATCTAGAGTTAGCAGCGATAGTCTGTGCATTAAAAATTTGGAGACACTACCTCTATAAGACCAGATTTTATGTCTTTAGTGATCATAAGAGCCTAAAATACTTATTCGATTAAAAAGAGTTAAATATGTGACAAAGGAGATGGATAGAATTTTTAAAAGACTATGAAATAACAAATCATTTTAACTTGAAACAACATCAAAAGCAATTAATCTGGCAACAGCAAATCAAAAGCAACTAAACTATGAAACAATATATGAACTTTCAAAATAACTATACTATACTTAATCCACTTTCTAAAAACAGCAAAAAAAAAAAAACTCACAATGAATGCATGAAGCTATATTTACAACTACACTCAAATATAGGCATAATGCATATTTCTATATTATGAACGCATGAAAATGAGATATGCATGCATTGATTGTGTTAAGAAATGATATGGAATCTATTCTATACTGTAAAAATACCTAAAATGATGCAAAGATATGAAAACGAAAAGTGTTTATGAAAATGCCTAAAAGAGATTTAAACACTACCTTGGTGAGGTCAATTCTGGTTTAGATGTTGATTTGGGTTGTTTGCTATTTGATTTTATTGATTTGAGTTGTTTTTCTCTGGTTGTAATATTTGAAGATTATATTATTTTATTCTTTTGTCATTTAAAGTTTTGAACTATGAAGGTAGATTGGTTTTTCTTTGTAGAATTGTGAGCAGATTTTTGAATCCAGTTTTTGTTAGTTGGTCTGTTTTCTTTATTCTTTTTCTTTTATGTTTGCTTAAGAGTGCAAAGGCTCAAGTCTAGTGGTGTGATGAATTTAATTGTTCATAATTTTCTAAGCTAATTGTGTTGTTGTTTAATGTCTAATTTATTGTTTTTAGGACAAATTTGGTTTATAAAGTCTCAATTTGGTTAAGTTTTTATAAGCTAACTACATCTTTTTGGGTTGTGTTTTGTGTTTAATTCTTTGTTTTTAAGACACATTTAGTTTCTAGAATAAATTTGTTTCTTTTTACAAATTTGTGTTAATAGAGTGTTTTTAGATATAATTTTAGTTTAATTCTTATTTTGGTTAATTTCTTACTCAGTAAATAATATAAGTCAAATTTGGTTCTTAATTCTAGGGTAGATTTTAATTTGTCTTTTGGTTAATTTTTTTGTAGTTTAATATGATTAGTATAATTCAGCTTTGATTTCTAAATTGAATGTGTAATTCATCTTTTCAACTAGTATTTTAGGTGCTATAATGGGATTGTACAGTTAGTTCACTTGAGGGGGAGGTTTCTATTTATAAGAGTTTTACGTTGTCAAGATATATGTAGTGAAGCTTTCAGTCAAGTTGCCTATTTATTGAAGGAAACTTGCATAAGAAGATTTTTAATTACTCATTTGCATTTGATTCTGCCTTAGAATTATGCTTGTGAACTCAATTTAGGTTTAGATTTTCATTTCTAGTTCTCACTAGTTCTCTAAGCTAGGTTAGAATTAGGAATTTTACTTCACTCGTTGCTTTTGTTAAATTCTCCATTCTAGTAGTTAATAAGGATCATTTTAAACTTGTTTGCATATTCAATTGGTAAATTTATTCAAATTTATATTTTAGAGTAGCTAGAACAAGTTGTTGCAAAAGTGTTGAACGTGCATATGTAGTTTCTACTGCCAAATAGGTTTTGAACTGTGATTTTTGTGCTTTTTGAGTTTTTAGTTAGTTTTGCATTCATATTCAAGGTAATTTTGGGTAAATAGATGTGTTCCATCATTCATACATGCATAATTCATATTTCCATTTTATTGTGACATTTTGTCAACTACTTAGTGCATATTCAATAATTTCAAGAAATTTAAATGTTTGATATTTGAATTACTTGTAATTAACTTCTCTTCATTTTCTAAATATTTTGTTTGGATAAAGTAATTAAAATATCTTACATTTCAATTTTCTTATTTGGATAGAGTAATTGATTTCTCTTTTAAGATAACATTTCATTTAAAAAATATGTATTTCAAAATTAAAGTTTATAAAAAAAAATAGTCAAATTTAAAAATTCAAACTATATTGACACAATTAGTTTTTTTTAATATGTATGTGTGTATAACAAGTAGAAAGAGGGAGACATTAGTTGTGAAATTTCAATTTTTTTATTTTTTTTAGTGAATTTTAAATTTTATTATTCTGGTTGTTTAAAATACTTTCTTAAGATTCTTACATTTTAATTTCCTCTTCCAAGTAAATTGTTTCACTTCAAAGAATTTCAAATTTACCACAAATGAATTACTCTATTAAAGTATGTCATCCAAACACATTATTAAGTTAGGTGTTGAACAAATAAGACAAAGAGAGTGTGAACTTCAACAAGTTGATTGTGACGTTAAGTTTTGTTGTAGGTGACATTAATTGTTTCATGATATCAAAATGATAAAAGTTGTATTCTATTATCAACTATAACTTTTAAGCTAATGGTAAGCTGGAATCAATAATTGATATTAGAGTCAATGTCATGAGTTCTATTTCTAAAAGACAATAGCTAAAAGGAAAATTGTTATATGTAACATCAATTGTCCCATGACAAAGGTTAGGTAAATCAAGTCATAATCAAATTATGAAGCTTGAGAACTACTATTGAAGGATGCACATTGGCTTCACTAATGATCCATTAAAATAAAGGTTTTATATGTAGATTAAAAGTGTTTAAAATGTGTTCTTTGTTATTAGGGAGAGATACTTAATATAATTTTGTCAAAAGATATTTGTTTGATAGCTTATATCCATCGGAACTTACACTACAAGAATCAAGCCAAAAGGCCAGGAAATATTTGTGATGGTCAAAAAATATGGAAGCTAAAATTGTCAGTCAAGCTAGAGTTAGAAAGAGAAATAACAATTAGAATTCTAGAGTAGGTTTATCCCACTCTCCAACATTTATTAAATTTTTTCAAACAAAAATAATTATAAAGAAGTAATTATATTGAATAACGAGCATTGGAGATGGGATATTAATAACATAGTGACTCGTCAATACAATATAATTAAAATAAAAGAAAAATTTAAAATCATAGGATAAAAAGCAAGAGATGGCTCAATACACGAACTTGTTGAATAAAAATTAAACAAATAATATAACAATAAAAAAAATAATTCTCAAAAGAGAGGGCTAGACCCACGTATAGAAACCAATTATTAAATAATAAAAAAAAGATATGAAGAAAATTGTTAATTTTCCAAAAAAAAAAATGGGTTGACCAATACTCTATATTTAATTTTTGAATGAAAAAGAAAAAAAGTCCCATGAAGAGAGGGCTTGATCGACACAAAGATTAACTACAGAATAAAATGTGACTATTACAATGCTTACACTTATAGTGAAACATTATTAAAAAAAATAAAGAGAAAGAGTAGAAGTTAAAGTTTTTTCTCTGAAAAAGAGAAATGAAAAATTAAAAAACTCAACTATGCTTAATTTTTTAAAGGGATGGGATGACCGTACTCTAGATTTAACTTTTGAATAGGAAAGAAAAAGGTCCTTTCAATAGAGGGCTATAACAATTGGAAAAATAAAAAACTCAATTAGAGTGAGCTTAGCCCTCACTAGTAGTTAAGAAATAGAAAAAAAATAACAAAAGTGGCTATTGATATGCTTACACGTATACTAAATGTTTGTTGTAAAAAAAAATAGAGGAAAAGAGTAAAGTTAGAATTAACCTTTTCGTTTTCCTTCTTACTCCCATTCACAAAGTGGCAGCTCCCTCCACTCCGTTGTTGCACATTTTTTCCTCTCACGAAGAAGAGAAACCAGTTTCCATTTGCCTCCATCAAATCTCGCAGCTCACTCATGCATTTTTGTTTTCGTTTCAGTAAGCATCGTCCTCCCAAATCCTATTTTACCATTTAATATACCCTCCTTTGTGATTGAGGTATGGTTTGGGTCGTGGAAAGTCTTAGAAATTTCGGTGGAAGTTGCGAAGAAAGAGGATTGTATTTGCGAGCTAAGGGTGGACGACCCGAAGAAACTCGAATTGTGAAGATTATCACATTTTCCTATTTTCCAAAACCCTTTTGAGTTGTTAGATGAAAATATTACAAATTTGGTAAGCCATCTTCCCAAATGCTCTATTATTTCTTTGCTTAATTGGCTCATAAGTTGAAAATCTTAACTATTTAAGAGGCCTTGTAATGTGTGTTGAAGGTTTTCGTCTGAACGTGTGGTGGTGAAGCTCAAGAGTGCTTGGTGGAGGTGAAATCATGTGTCAACACAGTCCAAAAGTTAGTTTTTCCCATCTTTCTCATCTATCTTAACCTACCAGAGATAAAACATTCTCATGATTGTAAAGTGTTATAAACCCTTGATATCAGGCAAATTCTTATGACAGATCTCGAACACACTCACCTTCTTTGTTTCCTTTGATAAAACTAATGTAGTGGCGTTTGGATAGAAACCAAGTCACAACACTTTACTAGTGTAGGGGCTTGCGGGTGTTGGTGGATACGCTTTGCTTTGGTTTTTGTTTTGTTGTGTTAGTTGAAGTTGTGCACACGCTAGAACATATATTATTTTAAAAAATAAAATATTACGAGAGTTAAATCCACGTACACGATCGCGATATTCTTATAAGGATATTCTCATGCGAATCAGACACTTTAACACATGTAAGAGACGATTTTTAACCATTTGAGAGTGTTTTCCTGCAATGCTTATTGTTGTTTTTCTTGTAGTATTATTGGAAACCAACAATACTTTGAAATCTTCAGGACGATGACACGTGGTATGATATTGGTTTCACACGTGGATTTTTTTTTTAAGTAAAAAAATTTAAAATTAAAAACAAATTTAAAATTTAAAATTTAAAAATTTACAAAATGACACTTGGCATGATATGAACTTGATGATATGAACTTGACACGTGGACACTTTTAAAAATATTTTTTTAATTAAAAAAATTAAAAACATGTGGTAGTTACGATTCACAATTCGTTAACTATTTTAACGGTGTTAGCAAAAATGACCAAATTAAATAAAATTGACGAATATTATAACTAAATTAAAAACAAAATAAAAAATTTGAACAAATTGAAAAACCCGAACAAAAATTAGGACAAAATTATTATTTAAGCCTAGTATATATCAAGATAAAAAAAATGCTCGATGAAGATATGTAGTTAAGTTAAAATGAGGTGTTATAAAATGAAAATATAATTAAGAAATTCATAACAAGATGTAAATACTTAATTGCAATTTTTTGTATTTTACAAAATTTATTATTTGGATTCTTAATTTTTTTAACAATTTTATTCCTTTAACGTAATAAATTATCTATCATATGTGTAAAAACATTCAAGTATAAAAATTAAATACTTAAAAGCTAAAACTGTAAAACAAATTTTATAAAACATTTGAACCAAATTTAAATTTATAGATAAAAATGAGTTGAATATTTAAAAATAAAATAAATTTTCAACGATAAATGGAGAAATTAAATATAAGCACAGGGATTAAAGTTTAATAGTGAAAATAACCTAGGTGCGTGCGGCCATTCTTTTGAATCCATGGAGTTTTTGTCCAAACATCGTGTAAGTATTTCTTTCTTATCATTGTCTCAACCACTCTGTCCAAACGCACAACAGAGAGTGTTCACTATCTTCATCGGCGACGACACCGCCGGCACCATCATTTTCACCGCCGGGGAACATAATCAAGGTACTTCACAGCCGGCACCATCATCTTCTTCCTTTCCCTCTATCTTTTAATTTTTGCGATTCAATGTCTTCGACGCCATCATTTTTACGATTCAATTAGGAGTTAAACTTGACGAAATAGGTATTAAAGGTGATCAATGGTGGTTCTTTCAAAGGATCCATTGTAATGAGAAAGAAATCAACAGTGTCAAGGTCATTGGTTTCACCCTCTCTTTCAATCCCTTTATTCAGGAAAGCCCGTTTCTGTGTTGCTCTCAATATTCTTCTCCTTCTACCACTTTCAACTGGGTGGAACCATTTGCTTATATGGTGCTTTGTTGTTGGCGAGTGTTACATAGCATGTACCTTGCCTTAGTAGAAGAGGTTGGCAGTGTTGCTTCCAATCACATCTTGTCTTCATTTCTTGTATCACATCAAAGGCCATCTCTTTCCTGTATATATGAATAAAATATAGGAATAATAGTTAAATCTGATGATATGAACGGCACTGCACCATGACAGCACCACCTCTGTTTAAAATAGAATATGTTTTTGCTGTAGAATTTTAGTATGAAGAAATAGAAGTATCAAATCTAGAAATTGATTAGAAGATTAATTTTAGATGCTTTCATGTGTTAACCCTTTGTGTTAGGGACGATTTTGGTTAGGAATCGAATTGGTTTGATTTTTCAGTTTATATCAAAATATCCTAATCCTAAGCTTATCAATGTTACAGATTGAAGGTCATTGAAAAGGGTGCACGCAGAGAGACCAACTCACTAATTCTGCATAATAGACCATTGGCTCAAGGTTCTCTAATCAGGTACATCTATTTCAACAAGAATGATATGTATACTTATCTTAGGTTGATTTTACTGTATTTTTTAAACATGTAAATGAAGAACTTGTTTACAGTATGATAGTTACTTGAAGTTTAGTTCTTAATTCCAAAGTGGATTATTGTCTTGCCCTGGTCCTGCATATTAATCTGCATGTATAATGATTACAATTTGGAAGAAACTTCTGAACTTTGAATTAGAAGGTGGACATAGGGGTACCTGGCAGTGCCGTGTTTTCTTCTTTTGTTTCAATTAACCCATAAAAGTTTCTCCTCTAGTATTTTTCCTGGACCGAAGTCACATTATACACAGAGCATATAGTAAAAGTTAAGGACTCCTAAATATCATATGGTCATTGAGAAATTTACATTTATATTACATTCATTTGTTCATTTGCTTATACACCTCAACAAAATTGTGGTACCTTCTTTTGTTCAATTAACCCATTATAGTTTGTTCTCTAGTATTTTTTTTTTCTGGACCTGAAGTCACGTTATACATGGAGCATATAGTAAAAGTTAAGGAATCTTAAATATCATATGTTCATTAAGAAATTTACATTTATATTACATTCATATGTTCATTGGCTTATACACCTCAACAAAATGGGATGGTTGAACTCAAGAATAGACATCTTGTTAAAACAACTTGCACTCTTAGACATTTACTTTTTGATTTCTTCCATCTGTTGTGAAATCAGCTTATTCTGAGCTAAAATGGCACTTCGTGTGTCTAACTCCAGAATTCCTCTCCTGGTTGGTTGGCTCTTATCATGGTGTACTTGGGGGTCACTTGCTACTAAGGACTCTATGATTGAAGTTGTTTCAGCTACATCCTTTGTCATCATGGATCCTCTAACAGAAACATCAATATATTTTGCCTATCATATACTGCTATTTGATCAAGAATTATGGTACTTGCAATTGCCATGATCAAGAATTTTATTAAATGGGCTAAGCTAGGCCTCAAAAGAAGTTCGTGAATTTTATTTATATATGTTTATCTTTGGTGTGATGTTTTGGCTTTATTTGTTTTAGTTGTTCTAACACTGAGCAGTGGATTTGGCATGCAGTGTGTAGCTTGATCATAGAAAGAAAGTAGTAATAGCTGTCCTTATAGTCCAGAGGAAAAGGTCAACATTGATAGACATAAGAGCAAGAGAAACCAGAGGAATTCTTTTACAAGAAAATTAAGGGTTGGTCCTTTTTTCTATACAGTTTAATATTAATTCTAGATGGAAGGTAAATGGACATATTTGTGTGAGAACAAGTAGCTTAGACCTATTTGCTCTTGTTGCTATTATTCCGATTATTGTTGCTCATATGTAATGTTGCCACATGATGATTTCTGTTAGTTTAAGACTATATGTGGTGTTTGGTTCATGGCTAGCTATTGTAATACAAACGGTTTTGTTGGTGCCAATGGTCTTCAAATAACTAGTTTTGATGACTGGCATAAGTTGACTGAACAGAATAATTTAGGCTTTCATCATGGTTCCATTTCCAACTATTTCCATTCCAGTATCCTAGTTCATTTATTTTGGCGTCTTTACAACTCACACTCTAGTGTCAGCTCCCTCTTCTCTCTCAAATTGAAATGGGTTTCCATCGAAGTTCTTTCTTCACACTTCTTCCTGAATCTCACGAGCCAATTTGTTTTGAGATTTGTTTACATCCACATTAATTTTGCTTTTATGATGCCTTTTGCTTATTAACCTTTGATTTTTTTTTCTTTCATTCAATCTTACAAAACTAATGGTCTAGTATCTGAGATAATTCACGTTTCTGCAATGTGATTTGATTTTGTTGTTGTGCGTTGTTGCAGATGAAATTGAAAAAGCAGAAGAGACATAGAAAAACTTTGACATTTTACACTACATGCTTTGGTGTTCGGAAGCCTTACAAGGTTTTATGCGATGGAACATTTGTGCATCACCTCCTTGTGAATCGAATAACCCCAGCTGACATTGCACTTGGCAATATCCTTGGTGCTTCTGTCAAACTCTACACAACCAGGTTACTCTCATTTGTGTGTGTTTAGGCTAAATTTATTTCTAGTTGATATGAAATATAATTGTTTTTCTGGATGTTTTCTTTTTGTTTTTTTTATTTCCCGTTGGGGTTTTTCATGGACATGATGCAGGTGTGTTCTGGCTGAGTTGAAGCGACTTGGTAGCTCATATTCTGAGACTCTGGAGAACGCTCATAAACTTATAGTTGCTAGGTAATTACCTCACTGTTCGAGCACATATGATGTGAGATTCATTGTTTTATTAGCTTTACTGTTTCAATGAATATATTTCTTACAAAATGAATGACAATCGAATCAAAGTAACTGGAACCATTTGGATTTATGCTTGTTTTGCAAAGGGGTTACTAAACAAAGATGTAATTTTAGATTAGATATGTGTCTGGAACATGCTGGACCCTTGGATTAAATACACTGAACAATGACTGGACTGGAGTGACTAAACTATTTTACACTTGTAAGTCATGTTGATGGAAGACTCGACTACTTAAATTTTTATTCGATTATATTAGAATGTATTGAAATATATTATATTATACTATCTTAGGTTATCCTTTAGAATTACTTTCCCATTTTCTCATTTCTCTTAGAATTGGTGACTTTGTTTCTGTATTTCATGTTTTGTTTCCTTTAGTGTTCTAGGACTAGTGGTCATATCATTGCATTGGAATATATCACATCATTGAAGTTAATGTCAATTTCATAGTATTTCGTCCTTATCCTTCCATACCTAACTAATTAACCAAAGTACCATAATGTCAAAGGGTAGTTGTACGCAGCTTTTCTCTTGCATATGTAAAGAGGCTGTGTTTGGATTTGTTTCCACAACCAACTGGTCACCCTTCCCTTTGAAACCCTATTTAACATCTCTCTCCCCGAGAGCCTGTCAGGTCTGCAGCCCAATACACCCCAACCCCTCACCTTTTCTCCGTCCATTCATACTAAGGTGGGTTGTTGTCAGACGGGGTCGAACCCCAGACCTGACCTTTAACACCCTCTCAGTGAGACAGATGTTACCAGCATCCGCAGCCCAATACACCCCAACCCTTCACCCTTCTCCGTCCATTCATACTGGGTGGGTTGTTGTCAGTGGGAATCGAAGCCCCAACCTGACCTTTAACACCTCTGGCTCACCAGCAGATGCTACCAGTTGTGTTATTTTGTCAGACAAAAAGGGAAGGCTTCTTTACTGTCTATCTCTAACCATCAAAACTGGGAGGCCGAATGAGCCAGCTTACTGCTCTATACCTAAAATTTACTTTGGAGGCCATATTCCATTACCAATCTAGGTCTTTCTTTCAAAAACTGAGACTTCGGATGTTGACCACCCTCTTCAAAGTGTCAAACTAAATACCCAACTTTAGTCCATAAGACAAATAATTGATGCGGTGCTTTTATGAAAATTTGAATACAGAAGAATACTATTGTAAATTACACTCTTTGACCGCGGTGTATTTTTGTGTATTTTAAGTTTGTCCTAAACTGGTCAGGATTAGTACTTGATGTTATTTCTATATTTTGAGCGTTGGTATTATGTCAAAATAGTCATTACTTTGATATTTACTCCAACCAATTTGCAGATGTGAGCATGATAAATGTGTGGGTGCAGATGCATGCATCAAGGAGGCTGTTGGAGAAAAAAATTCTGAGCATTTCTTTGTTGCTAGTCAGGACACTGACCTCCGAAAAAAGCTGCAAGAGGTTTGCATCATATATTATTTTTATGCACTTCTCCTGTAAATTGAAAACTCTGGTTATTTGGTATAGCTATTTCTAATTAAAATGGTTACATAGAAATTTCTTTAACATCTTATGCCTTGGCATCTATGTAATGTTTTTTCATTTCTGATTTTTAACTTTGTTTCATTTGGTTCCTATTTTTCTTGTAAATGATAAGTATGATTTTTATGCACTCCTTCTGTGTGATATTCTCAACAAAAGAAAAAGAATTTTTAACTCTGGTTATTTTGTATAAAGTAAGCTTTTATAGTGCTGCGCAGAATTGCACGTTCTGACATACTATTCTTACTAACATGCTTGTATCAGGTACCTGGTGTGCCTCTCATATATGGTCTGCGGAATGCTCTTTTTCTTGAATCCCCATCTGCATTTCAACGGCAATATGTCAAAACTTCTGAAGAAGAACGGTTGCATATGACTGAAAAAGAGTACAAGATATTGAAGGATAGGGTGATGAATAGACTGAGGAACCTAAAAATTCCATTACTGAAACAATGGAAAATGTGGATTCAGGAGATCAGACCATAAATGTTCAGGCGGTAGAGACGAATACTTTTGCAAGGAATCGGATAACAGTCCAAGATAAACCTCAGTTCAAGAGAAAAAGAGCTAAGGTTATAATTTAAGCTTGTGTTTTATCTATTTCCTAATTTCAATTTTTATTATCATGCGAGGCTTTGGAATAAAATAAACAAAGTTTTGCTTAGTTTTTAGAATCCTATTATTTTCCCACATTAATAATGCAATGAATTGATTTGTTTATCATCATGAAAATATATTTTTATTGAATTATGTTATGTGCTTGATGAGCATTGTAATTAGAATAAAATTCAATCAGGTTCATAATGACATTCTGCTATTTGTATTTTTTCATTTAGAAAAAAAAGTCTAATCACACTGTCCTAATAAAACATATGGTCAAGATTTCATCTATTATTTTCGTTGTGTTTAATTATGTGGTTTTATCACGTATATTAGGCCTGTCACCTTCATGACATATTTCTTGTAAATGAAAAACAAAGTGTTCTCAAGCATTAAGTTATTTGTGGAAAGTTTGATAATATGCAGGCATTAATTAACAGGAAATCTTGGTGACATTGTTTTAAGAAAGATTGATGACCAAAGTAGTTATTTATGTTAATAACTGGGAAATATTCTTATACTATATTTATTACTTTTAGTAGTTTATGATTTCCATTTAGTATTCCTTGTATTTTTGTAACGGTGCTTTCAAACTTTGCAGGGTCCAAACCCACTTTCTTGCAAGAAGAAAAGTAAAAGTCAAAATATTGGTCCTTCTAAGGTAGAGTTTGCAGTTTCTATTTTTTTTTTTTTTTGTTTTAATATGAGCGCATAAACACTTGGTTTGTAAATCTTGGATTTAATTTTGCTTTAACTCGTGTAAAGATTTTCCATCAACCATTACATGACTTTAGTTTGTGCTGGTGTATCACAGCCATTCATATTAAAACCATATAATTTATGCTATTTTTTTGTACATAAAAAAATATAAAACAATTTAGCAAATATAATTCCTATTTAATTGTGTTTTGGTTCTGCGAGCAATATTCAGCAATTTCTGAAAATGAACATTTTTTCCCGCATGTTTGTTACAAGTTCATTAATGGTTACTCCTATACAACAGGAAACGAAAGGAGATAATGAAGTGAAGAGAAGCAGGAAAAGAAAGAGGTCACATAAACGGAAAATGGCGACAGAAGGAGACAATTAGGTTGATTTATTTTATACTTAGCAAAAGAAGAGCTTCTTGACTTTACTGCATCATGAAGGAAGAGTGTATGTATATTAGTTGCACGTTTTGCATATTATATTTTATACTTTCAATTTTGCCATTTGCTTAGAATGGACTTCCAAACAGCTAAAGTGCGTGTTTAGTATTGCGTCAAATTGATGTAGAATTAATTAAAAAATTCATTTTCTAACGCATAATTAGTATATGTTTGGTTTCCAAAATCAATTAAAGATAAGAAAATCACGTTGAATGAGAAATTAATTCTTGCTTCTGTTTTGGAAAATTGATTCTGGAATCAATTTTCTAACACCGAACTAAACACACCAACTTTATCCTGATTGATTCTGATTTGGAAAGTTTATCCTAATTGATTTTGATTTGATTTAAATGAAATCTACCTGAAATTTGACGTCCAGAAGATTTTATCTAATTACTGGTAAATAAATAAATAAGCTTTTAAGTTTTAAGATTCTTATAAATTTTAGTATTTCTAATTAAGTTTAAATTTTTATTATGTTAAGTACCCAAAAGTTTTATACTTTTATAACTGAGTTTGTGCTTTTTGATTTTGTTGTAAACAAGGGAATGTGTGATTATTACCTTGTTTACGTGCTTCTACGCAAAAGGTAAAAAATAGTATATATAAAAATGATTTTTAGGTATAACATTATCATATATGATAGATGTGATAGAAAAGAGCATAAATAAAAAAAGAATTTACAGAAAAATCGAGATAACATTAATATATTCATTTTCGTTTTAACTTTACAAAGAATTGTAGGAAGACGTACAATAATCAAATAAAATAATTAATTTTATATATTATTTTAAAATATATAATTTTTTATTTAGTTTAAAGAAAATTAATTTATATTTTAAAAAAACTATTTTACATTTAATTAGTTTTACATTTTTATATATTATTATCTTAAAATATATAATTAATTTTTTTCAGTGATATTAACTATAAACTTTCAATTCAAATCCAACTACTCTTCTTAAATTCAAACAATTTTACTTTTCATACTCTTTCTCCTCATTTTCCTCCTTTTTACTCTTTCAAATTTACTCCTATCATTCCAACTAGTGTGCGTTTGGTTTTCAAGTTGGGAGGAGGCGAATACCAACACCACAACAAAAACACACTAGGGTAAACTATGTTGACAAAAAAAGAAGATTGATTAATAGATTTGGATGATGATAAAGATGTTGAAGAAAATACTTGAAGATATTGAAGACAATATATTTTATGTTTAAAGTTCTTATTATAATAGACTTAACTTTTTCTAGTTAGGTGTAAGATTGTTAGAATAACAGTCAGCTCGCAACTCCTCTGAGAAAAACTAAGTTTTCGCAAAAATCAGTATGGTAATCGATTACCAACTTATAATGATCCATTACCAACTCAAAAATTCTATTTTTCAAAAATCCACTTAAGATAATCGATTACCACAAGTAGTAATCGATTATCACTAGCAGTTATAACTTGGTTCTTGAAAAACGACTCGAAATAATCAATTATCATTTCTGGTAATCGATTGCTACTGGCAATTATAAAATTATTTGTTCAAATATGTACACGATAATCGATTGCCATTTTGGGTAATCGATTAACACTGCAAAATATTTTTTGCATTGGAATAATCGATTATCTTAAGTGGTAATCGATTATCCTTGGTAGTTTTAGTTAAACTCTTCATTTCTAACTTAACTTTCAAAAATCTCTTTTAATAGAACTTAATTTCCAAACTTCAAACAACCTTTTTAAGATTCAGAATTCTTGTGTTGTGACTGCAAAGTGTTGCTGTGAGATTCTTAAAAGTAGCTTTGAAAAGCCTAGTGTGAGTGAGCGATAACTTTTTTCTAAGTAAGTTCTTAGAAGATTGAGTGATGTGTTGTTGCTAGGAAAGTTGGTCATCCTCGGTGTGACTTAGGGGGAGTTTTTGTTCATCTCTTGTGGTTGTTCAAGAGAGGTGTTTTCTAATCCTTACTCTTTTATAGTCTGTTTATAATCTGATTATTATAGTGATCTCTTTGTTTAAGAGATTAACAATTGGACGTAGGGTCTTTTGATCTGAACCAGTGTAAATATCAGTGTGCATCTTCTTCCCTTAAATTCTTTATTTATTTGTACTTGCATTTAAAGTAACTATGATTTTAAGTTAATCAATTAAATTTTGAGAAAATAATTTTAAAACCTGTTAAGACTTATAAAATTTCAATTCACCCCCTCTTGGTTTTTTGACCATTGTTTAGTTATTTCGCTGCGCGATACCAACAATTGGTATCAGAGCTTGCTTTGATAGTTATTCAAATTCTTCGAAAATGGTAGGGTCAAACCAAACTTTTGTTGAAGGTGCGTCTATCAATAGACCTCCACTTTTCACTGGTGAAAACTATCCTTTTTGGAAACTCAAAATGCAAATATTTTTAGAATCAGTTGATAGGGGTATTTAGGATGTTGTTTTGAATGGACCATTTGTTCCTGTTAACATTGTTAATGACGTGCAAGAACCAAAGCCTTTTGCTCAATGGACTGCTGATGAAAATCGACGAGCTCAATATGATGTTAAAGCCAGAAACATTATATCATTTGCTTTAACTCTTGATGAGTTCTACAAAATTTCTGTCTGCACCAGTGCACGCGAGATGTGGGAAATCCTTCGAGTGACTCATGTAGGAACTGATGTCAAACGGGCTAGAAAGAACTCCTTGATACAAGAATATGAAATGTTTCAGATGCAGCAGGGAAAAACCATTTATGATGTGCAGAAGCGGTTCACACACATCGTCAACCATCTCAGTGGGCTAGGTAAAACCTTTGATACTGATGAACTTAACATAAAAATTCTTAAATCCTTGAATATGACTTGGCAGCCAAAGGTGACGGCTATCACGGAGTCACAGAATCTTGCAACAATGATTTAATGATTTTAGAAAATCAACTTAAAGATGCTTTAGAAAATAAATCTTTTGAAAAACATGTTTTTGAGAAAAAGAATTTAAGTAGAAAAAAATATGTTCCTAAAAATAAAATTAAAAGGACTCACAAAGTGCAGGTAGAAAAAGGAACCACTCACTCTAAAAATACTTGTATAGCTACTTGTTTTTATTGCATGAAAAATGGGCATACATCAAATAAATGCAATATTAAACATTATGATGTTCCAAATGGGAAGTATACTTGGATGTCTATTGTTAGATAATTAGTATATCTCTCTAACCTCAAGGACCCAATAAAGTTAATGGGGACCTAAAGATTTTTTTTTTTTTTATAGTTAACTTCCAAATCCAGAAAATCAATGTGGTACCTTGACAATGGATGCTCAAGACACATGACGAGTGATAAAAGGAAGATCAAGAATCTCAAAAGAAAGGATCAAGGATTTGTTACATATGGAGATAACAACAAAGGGAAAATAATTGGAATTGGAGATATTGGGGGAGGGGATACCTTGGAGATCAAGGATGTGCTACTTGTAGAAGGACTGAAGCACAATCTCCTCAGGATTAGTCAGCTATGCGACAAAGGTCTCAAAATTATCTTTGAAAGGGATTACTGCACTATCCACCAAAATAATTCTAAGGAAATTGTTCTGAAAGGTATGAGACATAACAATATCTATTTAATTGATCTTGATTATGCATCATCTAGTAATATAACATGTCTTGTTGCAAAAGAAGAAAATCCTTAGTTATGGCATAAAAGGGATGCTCATATTCACATGAAACACTTGAATAAATTGATTTTAAGGATTTAGTAGTTGGTTTACCAAAAATAAAGTTTGAAAAAGATAAAATATGTGCTGCTTGTCAAAAAGGAAAACAAGTAAGATCATCCTTTCATTCAAAAACATTTTATCTACTTCAAAGCCATTAGAGCTTTTGCATATGGATTTATTTGGTCCCTCTAGGATTAAGAGTTATGGTGGAAATTATTATGCTCTTGTTATTGTTGATGATTACTCTAGGTTTACTTGGACATTCTTTCTTACTTTAAAAAATGAAGCCTTTAAAGCATTTAAAAAATTTGCAAAATTAGTTCAAAATGAAAAATATTTGAAAATCAAGATTATAAGAAGTGATCATGGTGGGGAATTTCAAAATGAGTCATTTGAAAATTTTTGTGATGAAAATGAAATTCTGCATAATTTCTTTACACCTAGGACACCTCAACAGAATGAAGTTGTAGAGAGGAAAAATAGGTCTTTAGAGGAACTAGCTAGAACAATGCTAAATGAATATAATGTTCCTAAGTATTTTTGGGCTGATGCTGTAAGTACTACATGTTATGTTTTAAATAGAATGCTTATTAGGCCTATTTTAAAAATTACTCCTTATGAATTATTTAAAGGTAGAAAGCCAAATGTTGCTCATCTTAAAATTTTTGGATGCACATGTTTTGTTTTAAATAATGGAAAAGAAAATTTAGGAAAATTTGATTCTAAAGCTGATGAGGCAATATTTCTAGGATATTCTCTCACGAGTAAAGCATATAGAGTTTTTAATCGAAGAACTTTGAATGTTGAAGAATCCATGCATGTTGTCTTTGATGAAGTTGTAGACCTTGAGGAGAACCCTCTTGAGTCAAATAAGCAAATTACAGGTGATGAAGAATATATTCAGGAGGCCCTTGATGAAATGTATTTAAATGAGAATCCACCTCCTCAATCTGAAGATCATGAAAAGTGTTGGAAGTCACCAAGAGGACTATCTCTAGACAATATCATTGGTGATATTTCAAAGGGGGTAATCACTAGAAATATGAATAATTTTTGTATGAATTTTGCCTTTGTTTCAATAGATTGAACCAAAGAATGTTTAAGAAGTTCTTCAAGATGATCAATGGTGCATTGCAATGCAAGAGGAGCTCAATCAATTTGAAAGAAATAAAGTATGGGAGTTGATTCCAAGAGATGAATCACTTCAAGTGATTGGCACAAGATGGGTTTTCAAAAATAAGATGGATGAGGATGGAAATATTACTAGGAATAAAGCTAGGCTTGTTGCAAAGGGATATCGACAAGAAGAAGGTATATACTATGATGAAACATATGCCCCTATTGCAAGGTTAGAAGCTATACGCTTACTTCTTGCTTATGCTTCTATTATGAAATTTAAATTATATCAAATGGATGTCAAAAGTGCCTTTCTAAATGGTTTTATCAAAGAAGATGTGTACGTTGAACAACCTCCTGGTTTTGAGGATTATAAATTTCCAAATCACATTTATAAATTGAAAAAGGCACTTTATGGTTTAAAGCAAGCACCTAGATCTTGGTATGAACGCTTAAGCACATTTTTGCTCGAAAATGATTTTGAAAGAGGTAAAATAGACTCAACTCTGTTTATTAAAAGGGTAGGTGAACACATTTTATTGGTTCAAGTTTATGTTGATGATATAATTTTTGGATCAACTAATAAATCTCTATGTGAAGGTTTTGCAAGCATAATGCAGGGTGATTTTGAAATGTCAATGATGGGAGAATTAACCTTCTTCCTTGGTTTGCAAATTAAGCAAATGGAAAAAGGGACATTCATATCTCAATCTAAATATTGTAAGGAAGTACTTAAAAATTTGAAATGGATAATGCTAAAGCAACAAGTACTCCTATGGCAACTTCCTGCTATTTGGATAAAGATGAATTAGGTATTGAGGTAAATCAAACTATGTTTAGAGGTATGATAGGGTCTCTTTTATACCTTACTACAAGTAGACCTGATATTATGCAATTTGTATGTGTTTGTGCTAGATATCAAGCCAGTCTAAGGAATCACATCTTATAGCATTAAAAAGAATTTTAAAATATCTTAAAGGAACTATATCTTTTGGACTTTGGTATCCTTCTGGGGCCTCACTTAGTTTAATAGGGTACTTTGATGCTGATTATGGTGGCTGTAAAATAGATAGAAAAAGTACCAGTGGTACTTGTCACCTATTAGGAAGCTCATTAGTTTCTTGGCACTCTAAGAAACAAACCTGTGTGGCTTTGTCAACTACAAAGGTCGAATGCATTGTTGCTGGCAATTGTTGTGTCCAAATCTTATGGATGAAGCAACAATTAGAGGATTACAATATCTATCTAAATCATATACCTCTAAAGTGTGACAATACTAGTGCCATCAACTTAACTAAGAATCCCATAATCCATTGTAGGACAAAACACATAGAAATTTGACACCATTTCTTAAGGGATCACATAAGTAAAGGCAATTGTGTGATAGAATATGTAGACACCAAGCATCAATTGGCAGACATCTTGACAAAACCTTTAGCCAAAGACAGGTTTTATGAGCTTAGGAGAGATTTAGGAATATTAGAAGTCTCTTGAAAAAGCAACAAACTTCGCTTTTCATATTTTTGTAAAACAGCGCTCAATAATCGATTATCACTCAGGATAATCGATTATCTTCTCCCTAAATAGGTTCCAAACTTCTGGAATAATCGATTATCAAGTAGGATAATCGATTATCATGACCTTGACCAAAATACTCAAAATCATTCTGGAATAATCAATTATTACTCACAATAATCGATTATCTACTTATACCAATATTTTCTGGAATTCATATCATGAAACAATAATCGATTATCACTCAAGATAATCGATTATTGCACGACGTTAAGTAAAAAAATTTCAAAAGCTAGTCATTGTAATAGCTAGATTTGCTTTGATTCTCTCACTTTAGCTGTTGGTAGCCTACTCTCTATAAATTGTGAACCCCAATTTCAACTATTCATGCAGAAAAGTAAGCCTCTCCTCATTTGCCCTCTTTTTGAAACCCTAAAGACCCCTTCAGTGTCATCTTTTGTTCTTAAAAATCAGTGCCATGGCATAATCTTCTCGCAAAAAGATCCCTACACGTAGACGAACTGCTCCACGTCTAACTCAACCTTCTATCAGATCTGCATCCATTGAAAGTTGGGTCTCTAATGAAGATCGAAGGGATGAATTCGTTTAAATTTGGAAAAACAAAGCAATCATCTCTCCCAAGTACATCAATTCTCAAAAATTCAAAGCTACAGGTTTTGAGTTTCCTACTCTCTTTAATTTCCAAGGCATCAGACCGTTTGTAGAGACCGTTTGTAGAAATGCAAGGGAAATACTATCTCGATCTTGTACCAGTTTTCTACTACAATCTCAAGATCAGAGATGAAGTTGCTTTATCAAAGGTGAAAGGAGTGGACATTATCATTGATAATGATATTTGGGAAAATGTGGCAAAATTTCCCATCAATGATGCTACAGAATCAATTCTCAATGGGATTGTTGGCTTCAATCGAATCTTAGCCTATCAATCCTTCTTACGCAATCTAACACAGGATGTTGGGAGACAATTATTAGCTGGAGGACTCAAAATGGATGAAAGACTCATCCATTATTTAATTGTTTGGATTTTGTGTCCTAGAGGAACCAATCATGCTCAGTGCTCAGAGGCTGACCTTCTCATAATGTATGGGATTCTAAATCGTGTTCCGATAAAATGGTCTAGTTTAATCCTTGACACTATGCTTAAAGCCAAGAGGTACCCACAATATCGTCTCCCATATTCTCTCTTAATTTCAAGGATTTGTGAATACAAGGGAGTTGACACCACCGGGGAGCTTTGTCCAAGTACCATACGTGCAAATGAGATTGTTGAAAGTTCTCTCAAATAGCTAAAGCTTGTTCCTCTTGGTGATACCTATGTCCATAGAGATGACATGCCCAATTATAAAGCTGAAGATGAAGAACTTCCTCCTACTGATCCCATACCCCCTACTGCACAAAATGTTGGATCTTCAAGTGGTGCTGGCTCATCCTTCTCTATAGAAGACAACATAGCAAACATGAACAAAAGACTAGAAGAATTATTTCTTCTTTCTAACTCTTGTCATGAAGAGGTTGTTGGACTAATTAGGGGAATTGATACTAGAATCTCCCATCTAGAACATAAGTTTGATGAGGAATTCACTCATGATGATGACATGAGTGCAGAATTTTAGGGGGAGGATTTCTAACTTATGTTTTTACCACTGCTTGTACTCTCTTTTAATTTATGAATCAATGAATGATTAAGTGTTTTATTTCTTCCTATATGACATCAAGGATTATTCCATTTAGGGGGAACTTTACCCTTTTCTCAAATGATCAAAAAGGGGCAGAATAAGTTTAAATGAAGACATTATTTTATCTTAACCATTCTCTTTGTAAGTCTCTAAATTACAGGTAGCAACAGGTACTTTAAATATATTTTGATCATCATCAAAAAGGGGGAGATTGTTGGCAAAAAGAAGGAAGTCTAGTGATTTTGAATGATGATCAAGCAAGAAGAAAGACAAAGTGTTTAAATATGCAAATGTTATCTTGTAAAATAAAATAAGTGTATTGTAGAATAGTTTAATTAAACTTAGAATCAGCAGCATTGCATTCGTCTCTCTAAAGTCTCTTATTTTTAGAAAAACTAAAACTTGTATTTTTCGAAAACCTACTAGAATAATCGATTATTCTTAGTGATAATCGATTATCCTTGGCAGTTGGAACATGACGTTGCAATTTTTAACCTAATTTTCGAAATCCTACTGGAATAATCGATTATCTCCTGAAATAATCGATTATCCTGTTCAAAATTTGTTTTTTCAGGAAACTTACTGGAATAATCGATTATTCTTAGTGATAATTGATTATCCTTGACAGTTGGAACATGACGTTTCAATTTTTAACCTAATTTTCGAAAACCCTATTTAAGGAACTGCAGTTCAACTTCAAAAATACCTTTTTTTAAGATTCAGAGTTCTTGTGTTGTGACTGCAAAGTGTTGCTCTGTGAGATTCTTAAAGATAGCTTTGAAAAACCTAGTGTGAGTGAGTGATAACTTTTTCTAAGTGAGTTCTTAGAAGATTGAGTGTTATGATGTTGCTAGGAAAGCTGGTCATCCTCTGTGTGATTCAGAGGGAGTTTTGTTCATCTCTTGTGATTGTTTAAGAGAGGCGTTTTCTAATCCTTACTCTTATACAATCTGTTGTAATATGATTATTATAGTGATTGAGTTAATCTCTTTGTTTAAGAGATTAACAACTAGACGTAGGGTCTTTTGATCCGAACCAGTATAAATATCAATGTGCATCTTCTTCCCTTAAACTCTTTATTTATCTGCACTTGCATTTAAAGTAACTGTGATTTTAAGTTAATCAATTAAATTTTGAGAAAAAATTTTAAAACCTGTTAAGACTTATAAAAATCCAATTCACCCCTCTTGATTTTTTGACCATTGTTTTCATTCCGCTGTGCAATACCAACACTTTGTTATGATCTGACTTCTAGTTTGAATAGGTTGTTGGATGTCTTAGATGACACTTTTTGGAGAAAAGGATGGGTCCACGTCAAGGTGCAGCATCATATGGCCTTCGTTTTTAATGGTTTGTTACCATCTTTCATTTTTTGTCATTGTTGTTGTTAGGGGATCAAGGTAATCAAGTTTATTATATGTTTACAAGTTTCAAGTTCTTGTGACTAGTCATCTATCTTAAACACATTTATCTATATTTAACTTATGTATTAACCATATATATAACTTTAGGTGGTGGATTGCTTCGAGCATTAATATTGTTTTATGGGGCTTCTAATGTTGTTTACATTCTACATTACTTTCATGTGGTTTATGTATGAAATAACTATATCATTCAAGAATATTAGTACTTATGTCATTATGACTAATTATTTAAATATCCTCAAATTTAAACTAAACTGGTACTTAGCATAACTTCTACCTTAATGATTATTAGTCAAGTTTTTACATTCCATGGATTGTACTTGATGGTCTGAAAAACATAATGTACTAGTTAGAATGAATCCAATCCTTATAATGGAACAAATGTTAACTGTTGATTGGAAAACATATTACTAAATCCATTTCTTAAGTAGTAAATGGTTCCAAAGTATGTCTTTACTTTTTCCCGAAAGAGGTAAAGATATATTTAATCTTGATGATATGGTAAATATTAAAATACTAAAAAATTTAATTATTTATGATTATCATCCAAAGATACTACGAGGCATAAGATTTTGCTTTTGAAAAGTGAATGGGTATAGATTAATTGGTTGGACTCCATTTACTAACCAACACCCATCATTGAATAAAATTGCAGGATGATTATAGTAATCCATTTGCTTTCTTATTATATTTAATTATTTATTTGATTTTTATAATTGTACCAATTTTATCTTTTAGTCCCTATGCATAATTTTAATCGTACATTTGAATATTTTTATAGTTTAAATTTATACATATTAACATAAATTAATCTTAATTTATTTGAATTTCAATTACTTATATTCTTTATTCATTAAATATGTAGATATGTAAAGTGGTGCACCATCTCACGATCAAGTGGTGGAAGTAAACAAATTAGAATTAGGTTTAAACGTAAAATTGTATTACGATTTCAGAATGACTTTCAATATTTTCTATATTTTTGGATCTTTTATCTTTTCAGCACTTTGAAAATTTTCCCTAGTTAATTAATTTTTTTTTTCATTTTGTTCATTTTTATTTGTATACTAGTATATATTTTTTTAGAGTTTTATAATTTTTTTTCATAATTTAACCAATGTGCAAAGTCCTATACATAAAAAGACATATACTTGTATAGAGAAAGACATTTAAGTATACTTGTATAGATCTAAGTATAATTGTTGTACAGATAAAGACATTTAAGTTTGTTACTGTTAGACCATTTTGTGTATGAGAATTACGCGTGTGGGAACTACCAAAATTAAGTAGGCTCTAAAACAGTAAATGGTAACAATGACAAACATAATTGTCTTTCTGTACATATGGTCATGCTTATTCAATGAAATATTTCTAATAACACTGATTGGTTACTCTCAATATACTATTAATTTTCATGAGTTGTTTCACCAACTCCACCGTTCGTTGTCACCATAAAAGCACATTTTAAAGCTTTAGTCAACACCACATACCAGTGAAAGACATAAGTGTTTTCTTGTGTGCAACTATATGTCTTTTTCTAAATAAAATTTACATATTGTTGTTCTTATTCAATTAAGTGTTTTTCTATGTACAATTATATGTCTTTTTTAAAATACAATTTTGTACATATGGTCGTTCATATTCAATTAAGTATTTTGGTCTTATTCAATTAAGTATTTTTTTTCTGTGTACAATTATATGTCTTTTTCTAAATAAAATTTTGTATATATGATCGTTCTTATTCAATTAAGTGTTTTGTTCTTATTCAATTAAGTGTTTTTTGTGTTTATTAGTGTTAGCTTGAGTACAATGTTACTTCTAATTGGTTTAAGAGAAAATTTTTATTTGAATTTTATTATATATGTTTGAATAGTCAACCACTAGTATGATTTTATATTTTAATTTTTAATAAACATTTTCAATATATAACATTATTTAAAATCAGTTGCTTTTGTTTGATTGCATGCTTGGGGTTGACTATTTACTGTTATGAGAACTATGAATAAGCACGATCACACGGACAAAATTTTACGAAAAAAATAGGTAATTGTTCACAGAAAAATACTTACATCTTTCACTAGAACTGCAGTATTGAGTAAGTATTTACAATGTGCTTTTGTGATGGCACTGAACGGATGAGTTGGCAAAGCAACAAATAAAAATTAATAACAAATTGAGAGTAACGAATTAGTGTGATTGGAAATAATTAATTGAATAAGTACGATCGTGTGTACAAAATCTTACTTAGAAAAAGACAGATGTTGATACATACAAAGACACTTACGTTTGTTACTGATACAATGGTGTGGTATGGAGGCAGCCTTTCAAATGTGCTTTTGTGGTATTAGTGGATGTTTAGTTGGTCAAGCAACTGATAAAAACTAATATTATATTGGGAGTAACCAAAATTAGTGCTATTGGAAATACTCAATTGAATGAGAACGACCATGTGTATAAAATCTTATAAAAAAACAGATGTTTGTACAAAGAAAGACATATTGTGGTATAAAGATAATATGGTATGGAGGTAGCCTTTCAAATGTGCTTTTGTAGTATCAATGGACGTTGAGTTTGTCCGCCAACTAATACTTAATTGACAGTCAACTAATACTTAATTGAATTAGTACAGCCAATGTGTACAAAATCTTATAGAAAAAAAAGACATATGTTTATCCACAAAAAGACACTTACGTTTGTTACTTGAGTTCATCATGCAACTAATCAAAATTAATAGCATATTGGGAGTGACTATTTAATGTTGTGGGAACACATACCATGACATTGTACATGTAAAGACAATTTCTTGTGCAATTGTTTATTTTTCATAAGTCAATGAGACCCATTTTGGTAAAAAAATCTAATGACACTGTTTATACCATTGGGTGAAAGACATATATTTGTACACATTAAGACAATTTATTTTTAAATGTCTTCCTTTCTTACCTAAGTTTTTTAATGTTTTTTTTAATTTCAGCCGATGGTTTTCTCAAAAATTCAATGAGATGTTACTTTTACAAAATTTCACATTGATAAAGACACATAATTATACACATAAAGACAATTGATTTTGATAGTGTTCCTTTTTTTTATATAAGGTCTTTTAATTACAATTTAATTACATTTTTCATATCAGCTCTTATGTATGCTTTGTGGATATTTATTTATGCATATAAAAAATGATATTAAATTGTATATTTTGACACTCACAATCAAAACAATGAAAATAAGATCCTTGTTACGTTTTCTTTTAAACAAAGTAGAAGTAACAATGTACCTACCTAACACTAAAAATAAATATAGAAAAATAAACTAAAGGTTGTTAGTTGAAAATGATTGTCTTCCTTCAATTGAAGTATTATGAACACTTCAAAAGTATGTTACATGATTTTATGCGTAGATTGGACACGTTTAGGAATAAATATAGATTTAAGTACATCAAGTTTTTCAAATTAAAAATTTATAACAAAAGACTTATATGGTTCACTATGAACCAAGCACCTAAGGTTAACATAAACAATTCTATTTCTTAACACTATAACCGCACATAGCCCTATGCAAGAACGCATAGTGTTGTCATGCTTTAGTGTTGACAATGAGAGTAGAGAAAACCAGTGTTCCTACAAGGTTTACCAGAATCATTTTTTGAGACCAAACAACTCCCTTTTTTCCTCTTGAAAGGCCCTGCAACATACAACCAATAAAGATCATTGTCATTAATGGGAAAATGCATACAATAGTTAATCCAAAAGTATCAGCTAACAAAACTAAAGCTTTTAGCTTCTCATAAATTACATATAGATTTCAACAATATAGCCTTCCATGATTCCCTACCTTAATCAAAATTTGTGCCACATAATCATAATTAGTGACGTATTCCTCAATGAAATTTTTAATATAAGGAGCATTTCTTGAATCATCCTTCATCTGTAATAATTTTGACAAAGGTAACAAGCATGTAGAGCAGAAACGAGAAACAATAAATTCATGAAAACTTGTACCAAAATGACGGAAGCATATGCCTACCTCAAGGTTTTGTTGGATAGGATTGAGTAAATCGCCAATTCGTTCGTTTTATATTTGTTTTAGAGCACAACCAAATAAAAGGAAGAAACACATTACCAACATTAATCGACCAACTCATTACTGTTTTGAGAAGCTTTATAAAGGAAACTTAAGTTCTGATTTAACTCAAAAAATGAACGATATTGATAGTTAAATTGTTGCTCATAAAAAACAAGCCTTCCCTATACTGTAATCCAAACTCAATCATTCAAAATTTAATATATATATATATATATATATATATATATGGTTTCGATGCAATTTCCATAATGGTCAACACTTTCTATCATGGTGACTACTTGTATGATTTCATTTGCCATAAAAATAATTAAAACAAAAGTTAATGAATAGATAAACCTTGTTTAACCATGATGTTCATTAATATTTGATTACCCCACCTATGTGTGACATAATTATATATCTTATTTTTTAATCATATATACAAATTTACATTAATGATGAATTTTATATATATTTCTTAGTCAACCTCACATTGTGTAAATCTTTCTACTACTCTAGACTAGTAAAGAAGCATAACTACTACTCCTAGACTAGTAAAGAAGCACAACATAGGTGATAAAGGAAAAGTAATCCTCAATATTCCATCAAAAAGTGACACTTGTTTTGTCACTAGGAAAGTTTAAAAATAAGCAACCAAATGTACCTGGCTAAATGACAGAATAGTAATGTTGTAACCAACTAAGACGTTTCTAACCAAAGGAACACCCACTGACTGAAAACATCTTCCTGAACATAGAACAGCTCGTAAATCAAATTCAAGATTGATGTTCTCTTAAAAGAAAACCAAACAGCAAGAACATTGAATAAAATAATTTTCCTTTTCCTCATTATTACAACAAACTGATATAATTTCAAATTACTATTTTTTTTCTTAAATCAAGAGAGATACTTTAAGATTAAAAACATCAATCCCAATCAAACAATGAAATTAAGTTCCTACCTGATTGGAGTTGGCATCAAAAAACTTCATCAAACATGAACTTTATGTCCCTAATACACAAGGCATCAGAAGAAACCTCTGTAATTTTCCAATCCCCCTCTTTTTCGTTGAAATTTTCAGGCTTAATTCTCAACACAACCTGTTCCAAAATACACAAAATATAATTAGCAAAAGGTAATAATTTTTTTACACACTAGTTTCGAAGGCTAAAGATTACATCTTGAAAGTTTAAATGTGTGTTACTGTGGGAAAATGGGTCGTGGGCTTCAATCTACAGCTACACTTTGCGAACAACTCCGCCATGAACCCCACTTGGACAAGTCCTTGTCCATCGTTGGAAGGAAAGCCTCGTCGCCGCGGTTAGAAAACCCTTATCGTCGATGGAAGGAAGCTCTTGTCGCGAGAGGAAGGAAGCACTTGTCGTCGCTAGAAGGAAACCCTTATTGTCGCTACACATGCTGCTCTCTCAAACGTTGTTGTGCCGTTAGCGGTGGCTGGAATCTTATCAAAAATAATCGCAGTTTTGCTGGCTGCAAAAAACGAGAGACAAACCAACCTTGGTGATTGCCCCTACTATTGGTCAAGGCTAACCACTCACAGGAAACAAAGAGACCCAGGTCCTAAGGGGCTAAAAAGGCCAGGAAAGAACTTTGCGAATGGCAGTAGAAAAACTAGGGATTGAGTTTCGCATGGAATGGGACAAGCAAAACAAGAAGTGAATGGCGGAATAAATCACACTTCCATTGATACGAGCGAGCAACGAAAGCCAAAACCTAGTTTTCTCTCCATATCACGCGCCCTGCACCCTTTCCTTTCACCCCTCATTCAATTTTCCACCGCATTATTCCAATATAATTATAAATGAAAAACGAAATTACACCTTAGCTGCCACCTTACTTAGTTAAAAATAGGTAACTTTTACCAGGTTAAAGTATACTTACTCTTATTTTATACGAAGTAAAAACATTGGATAAAGTAGGAAAAATGTTTCTTTTAAAAATAATGTTTAAAAGAAAAAAAATACAAGTGTATTCCTTTAATAATTTGGTATTTTTAATTGTAAATTTGTAATTGACGACCAAACTAATTATTTATTTTGCAGGGCGAGACAATTTTCTTCACTCCCCAAACATTTTTTCCCCTCTTACCGGTTCTTCTTCCAGGTGAAAATTTTCGACTCTTTACTTCCAAGCTATTCTCCCTCCATAATTTGTGTTTTCACTTTTTCTTGTTCCTTTTGTCTGTGCTCCTTTTCCGATTAATTTGATTAAAGATGATTGTCTTTGATTTATTGCGCTGAAAATGTTTACATTGACATTTTTTTTCGGGTAAAAAGTTTTAGATTTGCTAATTGATATTATGTTGTTTGATGTTTTATGGTTTTGTTGTTTCCTATGATTAGTTCTATACTAAGGGTGTCGATTCCTTATTTATTCCTCTTGCCAAGGTTAATTTGAATGTTTATCATTCATCAAGAGCAAAAGCCGATATTTTTTTGTTTGAAACAGTGATTCCCACAAAGTAATAAGAAATGGTTCGTGCTTCGCTTCCAAACTTAGTCATTTGTGCCCTCGTTGCTTCTTCCTCACTGCTTCTTTCTCGCGACTAGCTTCTCAAGCTTCATGGTTTTCCATTACACTCACATTTTCTTAGGTCCACTTCCCTTTGATTTCGGTTACTACTAGGGTTTCATGATCTTCAATAACACCCATTGCAACAATCAGTCTCAATCATAGATAAAATTTCAATGAAACAGTAACTTCAAACAATACACCAGAATTGGGAACAGAGTTAGGATAACTCTGAAATTTATCTCTGCAATCAACGTCTTAGAATTCAACAATTCAAAGTATAACCAGCAACACAATGAAATTCAAATGTTTATTAACCGCAAAATTATGATTCGCTCCTCTTCAATGCCATACCTGCATTGAAGCATAGAAGGTTGGTGATTGTGAGTAATAGAGTCAGATTGAGAAAGGAAATAGGAAGGTCAGGGGAAAGTTTAGAGAGAATAATCAGAGGAGAGGATTTTCATATCGCATAATGCCCTCTACACATAGTCTTCCATTTTGTATTCTCTTTCCGGGCTCTATCACTTTTGCGCATGTCCTTCCCCTTTTCATTTGTTAACACGTGGCCATTACAAATAACCACTTCATTCTCTTTATTTATGCTAGCCTCATTATCTGTTACACCGATATTTTATTTCTTTCCCTTCCCCTTGATTTGTTCGCGTTTTCTCATAGCTTTTTGTTGAATAAAAAATTGATAAAATTGGTTTCTTTTCTGACAAATAGTGATGTATGGAATCATATTGGCAAGGGTAGTTTTGGTTAGTTATCTACAATGATAGAAGGTAGTAGAATCCGGTTGAAGACATGGCAGCAGGCTACTGTGGCAATGGGTTCGGCAATGGAAAGCTTGCTTTTGAGAAAGATCTTTAGAGGATGAAGAGTTTCCCTAAAGGGAAGGTGAGCTACTTTATTTTATTCTAATCTTTTTGGTTAATGTGGATATTCTCCTTGCCCATGTTGTTTTGGATGTTGATTTATTCTATTTGCTTTTTATTGGATGCTCTCTATAGCTAGTACTAGCAACAACCATAGTTTATTTGTTCTTCAGATAACAAAGAGTTAAGGATCAGGTGATGGGTGGCCCTTGGTCTTACTCATTGATAAAAATGATTATATAAACAACTATCACTTATAATTAACAATCATTATCTTTGTTATCATAACAACAATTAAGGATGTTGAGGCATACAATTATGCCACAGCAACAAGCAACCATTTTGTTTTATAATTGTAATTTATAGGGTGTGTTATTGGAGCGCCCTCGTGTTGTTTCTGCAAATGTGGGTCATTTTGGGACCTGCCAGAAAACACATTCGGTGTTGCCTATGCCAGGTTTATGGGATCTAGGAACTTTTCACCAGATGATCGACCTCCTGTGCGGTTCATGGATACAGATGAATTGGCCTATGTAGCAATGAGAGTTCGTGAAGTGCGTGACTTTTGGCATACCCTTTTTGACCTTCCTACTAACTTGATTGGGGAGACAGCGTTGAAGGTTATTGAGTTTGAGCAGATGGGTCTTCCTATGTACCTGTTGTCAGTTGTAGGGGGCACCGCTAGATTCAGTGGAAAGTAGAGGAAATTGTTCTATCAGCATTACTTCCCCTGGGTTATTCGTGTTGGCATGCAGTGCACTGATCTTATGTGTGTGTATTATGAGCGTCACTTTAATGAAAACTTGGAAGATGTTCGCAGAAAACTGTAAATTGTTCTTGCACCCATTGTTCTCTAGTTGTATAAGTTGTCTTGGTGATGACATTGTGCTAGTGCTTTGTCATCAAAATTATAAAATAAAATCCATTGTATAACTTTTTCTCTTAGATCTTAGTCAATTATTTTTGTATTGGTTGGCATGACTTTATAATGATGTCATTCCAGTCTAAAATACATTGCATGTTAAGACAACTTTGTTTAAGCATAATTTTTTTTATCAGTCTAAGCAAAGTTGTCTCAGTATGACACGACTTCATCAATGTTAATTTGAATGTGCCGTGAAAGTGTTAAAGACTTCCTTTATCATTTGCAACTGTGTTCAAGTCGTGGAAATGCTTTTTGTCATAGGTGAAGCTAAAGAAAGTTAGCATAGATTACAACTTCCTTATTATTTGCTTTGACTAATAAAAAAATAACACTTAAATAAAGTTTTTAAATAAAGTGTCTCATGATTTTATGCAAAAAGACAAAAGTCATGGAACTTTAGTATGATTTCAAGTCAATTCCAGTAAAACTTTGTTAAATTAGAACAACTTTTTTGTTAGAACTTGTGTCAGTTTCACAGGACTTGTTCAAAGTCAGAATTTTTAAAAGATTACATTAATTTTGTAATTCAAAACCAAATTGTCTAAAAAAAACACTCAGGTGTATGTAACTGCATAATACTATGTAACCTTAATGTAGCATTTTCGAAGTTCCAATAATTGATATCACTAAGAAAAACATTCCATGCAAAGACTAGACATGAACTTCAAGCATATATGTATCATGGGACTTCAATTACTTCAAAGATGTAAAGTATAAGAACTTAAGAAACTAATTTTATCATTACTATCACCTTGTTTCTCTTTAGTTTGAAAAGTTTGCAAGTTTTGATCCTTTTCATATCATAGTTCCAAATTGCAAGAATCTCTAACTCTCAAAACTAGATATTTTTCTTTACATAAGTACAATACTAGCAGAGTCAGAATGGTCTCCACACAATCCCTCTCAATACACTATCATACATCACATCAATGTAAAACTCTCTCTCTCTCATAGGAATTACTTCATCAAGAATATTCACGCAACCATATATTTTATTCATATAATTAAGGCTTAATTATACTTTAAGTCCATGATAAATTTGGGAACTTTTAATTGAGTTCTTGATACATTTTTTGTAGTATATTGAGTACTCAATAAAGTTGATTTTTTCAATTGAGTCCAAGGTCCTGCTGTTAATTTATTTCTGTTAACTTGGTGATAGGACTATTAAGTGGTTGACGTAATTATTATCTTGTCATATCACTTGCTCTGTAGTCGTTACACGTCATTTTACTATTATTTTTATTTTAAAATGTAATAATTTCATAATATAATTTATAATTTTTTAATTGTATGATTTTATATTTTTATAATTTAATAATTTTAATATTTTAATTCAAAATTAGATAATTATAAAATTATGATTTTGTAAAATATAAAATTACAATATATTTTCAAATTTTATTCAAATAATAAAATCATAATTTTATAATTATACAATTTTGAATTAAAATAATAAAATTATAATTGTCCAAAGTTTTAATGCAAGATTTTTTTTTCTCTCATAAACAACTAAATATCTATTTGGTTAAATAAAAATATATTTGAGAAAGTTCGTATGAATTTTATGGATATAAAAAGTAATGTATTATTTTTATTGAAAAAATTATTAATTAATGATATTGTTATGCATTAAGACTTTTATTTTAAGAACAAATTTCAATATTAAGTTTTTGCGCTACCACAAATCCACTAAATTAGAAACTAACATAAATGTATATTTTTAAAATCGTTGTTTTTTGAAAATATTATTTAAAAACTTAAATATGATACTTATATTTTCTCACATATCAATACAATAAAAATTTTCCTTGAAACTAACATTTCGTTAAAGTATTTATTATTACTTATCAACATTAGCTTTAATAGAGCTCAATTTCCAGCATTACAGAAATATAAAACCAACTTTCGAAACATTGTTTTTGATACGCAATTCAATTAACGGTCTCTCCAAGATAGAAGTTTATAAGAATTTCTCAAAAATAAAATTATTATGATTTTATAAAATATAAAATTATGATATATTTTTAATTTTTATTCAAATAATAAAATCGTAATTTTATAATTATACAATTTTGAATTAAAATAATAAAAATATAAAATTATACAATAATAAAATTATAAAATCATAAATATAAAAGTATAATTATAAAATTTTAAAATGATAAAATGACATGTGGTGACAAGTCAGCAAGATAACATGACAAAATAATAATTATGTCATCCTCTTAATAACCACGTCATATTATGAACACAAAAAAGTAACAATGGAAACTCAATTGAAAAAACTAAATTTATTGAGTACTTAACAAACCATAAAATACTCAATTGAAATTTCTCAAGTTATCAAGAACTTAAAACATAATTAAGACTATAATTAAATTAAATAAACATAATATTTAAATCACTTCGACTATATTTATTTATGTTTATGAAATTTTAGATTAAGCTAAAAGTATCGAAATAATCATAACACAATCAATTTATTTCACCACAACATTCAATATCACAACATCATTATCACTAAAATTTAGTAGTAGGATTTCTATATTTTTACTAACTTCCATTATCTCAAAATATCTATAACTTTGAGGTCAACTTTTGCTAACTATTGACCTAGTTATCTTCACTAGAAACCTATTACAAAGTGCCTAAACAGAAACAAAAAACAATATAAGGTAGATTGAATTAAGAGAGTCACTCTTTTCAAATGTCCCTAACAAGATTGATGACTAAAACACTATTTAAATCAAAGAAGAAAGACTAATGGGGTAAAGAGAAACGTACTCTAATATGAAAATTGATTGGTACAAAATATTTCTTATTTCCTTAATTTCAGTGTCATGTAATTATATTTTTAAAAGGATGATAAATGAAGAAGAAGAGAGGAGAAGTTTGCAGTGAAATTAAGGCTTATAAAAGAAATGAATATGCATCGTCTTCTCTTGCTTTCTCATTCCTTTATTCCTTTACTTATATTATTTTATTACTTTACTATTGTTGTGCAATCACGGTGCAAACATTGTACATGAAATCATTCATCTCTTCCTTCTTCTACCTAAAATGCAATAATTATATTATTTTATTATTATTTTAATTATTCCTTTTGAAATATGTGGCAAAGTGAAACAATGTTTGGGTACCGGGTACAATACTCGAACACGGGTTACAATTCTCCTCAAGAATGAAATTTTTCGTCCTCAAAAATTAAATTATTAAGGAAAACCCAGGATGAGATTCTTGTATCTCTTCCTTTATTTCTCAAGTGGAGTTCTAGAGTTAAGTTTCCATAACACCTTAACCATATTAATTTCTCTCCACGAAGTTGTTTCAATTGAGAATCCACAATTCTAAGTGACTTTTTTTCAAAAGATAAGTTTTCTTTCACATGTAAAGAATCGAGCTTTAGGACGAGGTCAAGTACACTAAAAATTCACTTATCATCGCACTTATTTAAGTCTGCATCCTATATAAATCTACATTTGAAAAGAGAAAATTTTCAAAATTTTTGGATCAATCATTTTGTGACTTTATTTTTATAAATATCACTTATATTATGTTACATATATATATATAAAGAAAATATATGAATAAAATAAAATAACAAGTTTCTCCTTTAGCATATCTTTTATATTTATCATATATTTTATATCTCTCGTATTTTTACAATCCCTACAAATTCTCAATAATAATATGACTCTTAAAATTCTATAAATCCGCATTCTAATTAAGTCTACATTAAACTCTCAGATCAAAATGCGAACTTAAACAAATGTTTCTTGTATATACTTCCTTGTGAGACATGAAAATGTTATGAATGTTGGCTAGACGATGAGGTAAAGCAAGTTCACAAGCCACTGGACCTATCCTTTGAAAGATTTGATAGGGTCCAATGAACTTTAGGTCAACTTCTTAGATTTAAGCGCTCTTGCCACTTTAGTAAAAGGTGAAACTCAAATTAAAACATGGTCGCCTATTGACAACTCCAGGGGTCTTTTGTAACATCCCTACTGGAATTACTTGATTAAAATAATAAATAAAAATTTAAAATCAACATCGTAAATTTTATTAATCCCAAACACGAGAAAATTTTAAATATTATCCAATGCGCCAAAAATTTAAATAAAACTGGAGTAATAAATCTTATTACAAGTTTCCAAAGTTCGACAAAATAAAAGAAAATCATAAATAAAATCCTTAGTTCAAGAGTCCCCAAGCTAGCTCTCTCTCCGTCTCTATGCATCACCAGCATCACCTGTAATATCATCTGCTCCCGTGTAACGAATCACACAATCATCGCCAAACACAAACAGAAAGGGTGAGCTTATAAACAATTAACACATATGTTAATATAAATCAAAATACATCCCATTGTTTTATTCTATTTAGTTCTTGGCCAAGACCTTAATATCCCAAGGCTTTTCTACCTTCATTTCACACAAATAGTTAACCTTGGACTCAGGATTTATGATGCTCACACGAACCTGCCCACTCGTGGTCTTGTCTCTACGAACCTCCTCACTCGTAGTCCTGCTCTACGAACTTTTCCGCTCGTAGTCCTGCTCTACGGACCTACCCGCCTGTAGTCCAACACACGTGATCCACTAGCTACGTACGAGCATCTCTCAAGTGTGAGCACAGAACATACGAACCTACCCGCTCGTATCCCTACACGGAGTAAAAGGAAATGAACCTCCCCGCTCATATCATCACGTGTTCACCACCATCCATGAACCTACCCGCTCATGGCACAACATCTCCTTATCCAAGTCTGCATCAATGCGTGCAAACAACACACACAAGCCAAATATATACAACATTATCGCCTGGCGCAACCTAAGCACCACCAAGCGAAATGAACGTGCAGACCGCCTGGCGGGGCACCCTCGCCGCCAAGCGCCAGGCCTCTTCTAGACCACTATTTCAGTGTCTATCGCCTAGCAGAGAATACCTTGCCGCTAGGCGCCATGCGGTGCAAGGACCCCCTCGCTGGTCCTATCTCCTAGCGGGCATTAGCAAACTGCCATGCGCTATACCAATAGCGTACCAGCTATTATTTTGGCACGCAAAATAGATTATACTTAGTCCAATTCATCTCAATCCCTTGTCACATATCCATAAATCATTGCCCAACTCCAGACACATGAACATCTCCCTTAGCTTTCAATCTTATATACCTACAACCCATGTTTATCAAATGACACCCAAACTGACAAAATAACACCATTAAGTCATCACCACGTACCAAACCCAACAACACCAACTCTGATCACAATTCCTACTGTCAATTCTATGCATTTCAGTAACATGTACTTATCCCCTCTATTTAGCTCCATCCTTCCACTCATAGATCAAAATTACCCATTCCCACCTTAAGGCATCTAAATTCTCAACACTTCCTAAATGATACACTACATTTCACACCTTATCTCCTACAAGTTAGACCACCAATGCAGAATCAATACTTCATACCAATTTACTTCTAATAAGATACAATATCCTACTTCTCACATTGTCTCAATCACAAGGAATTCAAGTGCCCTAATCTCTACCAGTTTTATTGTCCTAATTTTTGTTCCAATCCACTCACAAAAATCTCCATCGCGACCAGCCAATTCCAGACACAAAATTTGCCTTTGTACCAGTCATCGTCTAGCAGCAAACTGGGTGCCACCAGGAGGTACATTGGAACCTGGGTAAATCTCCAGGTTGTTGTACTTACGATGCATCCAAAATGTCCAAAATTTGATCCAGACGCCAACTGCAACAGAACACGATAATTCACACATAATTTATCAACCCAACGTCCAATGATATTATTCTCAATAACTCGTACATCCATTGAGTTGTGACAATTCAAGTTTCGGCTCTTCCCTTCCAAAACCCCACCTCTATCCATGGTTAATCATACGGAACGTTTTCAAAGCATCATTAGATCTCAATTCCATAATTTTTATAATATTAATCACACAACATAATTCACAAAAAAAAAAACACATTCAGAAGTCGCAATGACTCTTGCACCAATCTACAAGCCAAGAGAAATGCGAACAGTGTCGCTCTGCCTAGCAGATATTCATTGCCGCCAGGCGATTCATATCAAAATGCAGAAATATAGGCAATGTATGATGTGTCGCTTGGCAGCTCGGGCTTTACCGCCAAGCAATTTTTGGGCATAAAACTAGAAACTACAAAAAATAGCGTAATTAGAGAGGGTGTTCATGCAATTTGGTTCATACCAGACACATTACATTGTATATGATTTAAAACATGCGAAGCAGCTCCCTTTACCTGGATTCCTTGCTCAAATTCGAATTTGGTGGGTGTCCTTAACCAAAACTCTTAGCCTTTGCTTCCACTCCAACAATGGCTTCCACCCTAAATTCTCTCTACAACGCAGCACAAATTCTTTGGAAAAGTCTTTGCCCAATGACTCACACGAATTGTAGTACCTCACTCTCCTCTAATTCCTTCTCTCTCTAAATTACTACCACCTTAATCACCCTTTACTCCACCAAAATGAAAATTAAATAAAAATAATGCTTAATGGCTATTCAATGATCATTAACCTAGTGTTTCTCAGCCCACTAGGCTGCCTTTCTTGGCAGCTAGGGTTCCTCTGCCTTTTCACATTCATGTCAAAATAAAATTTGGCAAAAAGAAAGTTTAATTTCATTCTTAACAAGGTTTAAACCCACAACCACTCAATTACAAAGTCAATGCACAACCAATTCAACCAATTCATCTTTTATGATAATTCCTATAATTTTAGGATTACATTATCACTACTCACATTCAATCATAACATTAAAATAATGCATATTTTAAAATAACATACAATTAGCATACATAAGACTCAAATCCAAGTCCTCTCACACAATTAAGTACTCTCAATCATTTGAGTTAGTACTTTTTCACATCATAACAATTTGCATTAAATGTCATAAAGGCTCCTACTATCCGCATTTATTAAATAATTATTTATTTAATTATTTAAATTTCTCGGGTCTTACATCGTTTCCTTTGATTTACATAGGAGTTTTGTATACTCAAAGAAGTCTTTAACATTTCTTGAATCATTCTAACTTTCTAATTCATTTGTTGTATCAATTTAGGTCCAACCAACATCATATTGGAACTTACGCATATTTGTTCTGCAATTTCTCCCATATAAGGCCTTATATGGGGTCATTCATATACTTGCCTTATAATTGTTGTTGTAAAGGAATTCCATCAAAGGTAGAATCACGTATGAACTCCCTAAATGTTCTAACACGCAAGTCCGAAGTAAATCCTATAATGATTGAATAGTTCTCTTTGACTAACCGTTAGTTTGAGGATGATATGTTGAACAGAGTCTGAGTTTGTTTCCCATAGCTTCTTAGAGCGTTTTCCAAAACCTAGAAGTGAATCTAGGATCTCAATCTAATACAATGTCGGAAGGTACACCATGTAATCTAACTATCTCGTTGATGTAGATTTGAGCCAACTTTGAATAGAAATCCTTAAATCTATAGGTAAGAAATGTGTAGTCTTTGTCAATCTATCCATAATGGCCCAAATAGAATCATGTTTCTTAAGTACATGGTGAGTGAGTAACAAAGTCCATAGCGATGCTATCTCACTTCCATACTTGAATCTTCAATTAGGTCAACATGCCTCCAAGTCTTTGTTAATCTATCCATAATGGCCCAAATAGAATCATGTTTCTTTAAAGTACATGGTAAGTGAGTAACAAAGTCCATAGTGATGTTATCTCACTTCCATACTGGAATCTTCAATTGGGTCAACATGCCTCTAAGTCTTTGATGTTGTACTTTAGCCTTCTAACAAGTTAAACATGCTACAACATATTAAGCCACATCTCTCTTCATTCTAGGCTACCAAAAAGACTATTTAAGATCATGATACATCTTAGTCATGCCAGGATGCATGCTTAGAGTACTTTTATGCCCTTCATCCATCACTAACCTCTTTAACTCCATATCATTGGATATACACTCTCTACCTTTAAATCTCAAAACTCCATCTATCCTCAACATGAAATCCTTAACTTGGTTAGTCCCTATAAGGCCCATTGTTCACTTCAAACTAGGATCTAAATATTATTTCTCCTTAACCTGCTTAAGAAAGACATTAGATATAGTCAGATGACTACATCTAATGTTGTTCACCCGAAACTCCACATTCAAGTTCAAGTCACCACCAATTTTAACTCCTTAATCCTCATTAAAGACATATGCACCAAGACATCTGTAACCACATTTGTTTTCTGGAATGATTGTACATGTGTCGAGGAAGTAAGTACTAATTCGTGATTGATGCAGAGATATTAAAAATAATATTTTAATCTTATATATTTCTTCTTTGATAAATTATGTTTGTAAAATAATATTTTTTGTTGTTTATAGAGATCTTCAATAAAATAAAAATAAACTTTTATTTTAAATTATGAAATTTGTATTAATTATAAATTTAAGGTAAAAAAAAAATAGCATGACAACATATTCAGACTTCAGAAGGATTTGATGGCATCCATTTCTCGAATCTATCTTAGAGAAAACCATTCCGTCTCCATAGTCACCTATCCTTGGTAGAGGTATATGTTTTTCGTGGCAAGCTTAAAAAAAAATAATAAAAAAAAAAGGATAGAAGCTGCTTCTTACCCTACTTAGTAGAGACGCGTGATTACCCTTCCAAAGGCAAAGCTGCAGTGGCCGTGACCTTGGCGCGCCTCACTTTGCTGTGTTATCTTGCCGTTTCTTGTCACTTTTCTAACTTCTTATCCATTTGCATAGAAACCCCAAATTTTCATATTTCAACACGAAAGGTAAGAGCTTCCTCAACTCTGTTGCCACTTGCTTTGGTTTCTCTTTCTCATGTTGTTACGGCCCTTCAAACTTTTAATTGCTTCGTTAATTAAGTTCCCATTTTCAATTTTTCATCAACTGGGTTTTTCTTAGTTGATATCAATTTTACGTAGACATATTGTCAGTTACTGTTACCTGGGGATGAAAAGTTCATGGTGTGGTGGTTCTTGGTGTTTCTAGATTTAATTTTCTTTTTGGAAATTGTATTGTATGGGGATTATATCAAACTTAGGCCCTAAGTTCATTTTGGACAACGTGTTCAATGATAGAATAACCATTAGATTCAGTTGAATAGCTGTCTCAAAGCTCGTCAAGTAGTTACTTTCTGAAGTATTTTGGCTCTTTTAACTACTTAGATAGGTACCTGAACCAGAGAGTACCTGAGGCATGTGTTTCATAGAAGGGGCAGTTTTTCAACTAACTAGAGGTGCCAAATCCTATTGTCATGCCATTGAATACACTCGTAAATTTGATTGTAAGATCACACCGTTAGATATAAAACCAGAAAGTGTTTGATTCTTTTGCTTATTTGCTTTTGGGATATTTCCCTTTGCATTGCCTTGTTGGTCCATTACTTTTGGATTCTCAATGGGCTGGATTTATTATCTTAGGTCCTATGAAACTCGTTTGTTATATGGGGCTTTCAGCTCTAGCATTATAATCTCATTAGACACTTAGACTGTTTTAGTCAATGTGAAATATGTTATACTCATTAGATGTCATTTATTGGGCTTAGTTATAGTGTTTGATGCTGTGTAATGCATGCTAAATGTTATACATTTTTTTTTTTGTTAATTTTGATGCCTGTGAGGCTGTGACCACAACCTTGTGTTGTTAATGCTTATATTTGCTGTTATTAGTTATGATTTTCTCAAGGTGGTTTCTCTTTTTCGTTGTTTTTTCTGCTGTCGGTTGGCTAACACCCAATTTTGTTCTTGAGGTTAGACTTAGGAAAGCCGTTTTGGTCTTTAAATGCATTGTTCTTAATATTATGATGATTGGTTTCAGGGATTCTAATTTAAAATTAACGTTTTGAAGGAAGATCAGGCTCTGTAAATAGTTTATTCTGTATTGCGAGTGCTTGTAATGTAACATACCAGTGCTGCTCATAACTCAGGTACCTTGGTATCGGATCTGTTTGGGATCTATTTGATTGGTTATGTGATGTTTATGCGATGTGTAAATATAAATAAGAAAAGAATGTTAGTTAGTTAGTCCTTCTGTTAGTTAATAACTGTTGGATATCTGCCAATTAGTAAGGCAGGACTGTAGTATTTTAGACATACTGAATGTAGACTGAGACTGAATGATAGTAACAGAAGGGCAGTGCACAATTTTTTGATCTGTGTTTCTCTCTTCTTTTTTTCCTTTTATACTCTATTTTTGTTTTCTTCTCTCTTCCTCTCTTTATCTGTATTTCTATTTCTTTCTCTTTCCCCACACAAACTCTAAATCGTTGTTTTAATTTAAGGTTGGAGACCAATAACATGTGTTTTGTCAAGTAATCCTAATTCTTGGATTAGGAAGTCGCTGTTAGAACACATAACTGTATGTCCTTTTTAATCAACTATGTATAGGAAGGGACTTTGTCTAAGTGTGGGAAATAGGAACACTTAATGTGTTTTATCTTTCCAAGTAGTTCAACTAATGCTGGCATAGATCAAAGCACCCTAGGCTATCTCCATTGCAAGGGAATTGCACGAAGTCTTACCTTACAAGATTGTTGAGCGAATCGGGTTGGTGGCATACAAGTTGGATCTGCCGCTTACATCAGAATCCATCTAGTATTTCATGTTTCTCTCTTTAAAAGAGCAGTCCAACCAGCTACTGCTATCCAGGCCTTACCTCCTACTTGCATCAACAAAGTTTCCTGAATTTCATTTTGAGGACAAGGCGAAACTTCATAGAGGGGGTATTGATAGATTTGACATTGTTTCTTGTAGAAGGAAAAAACAAGGCAGTTAGGACAATTATGCTTTATAACTGTTGGAAGTCCTACATCGACTGGAGATAAAGTCAATTCACAATATATAAATGGGTGCAATCCTCATCTTACAAGCCCGTTTTGTGAGGTTGAGTTAGGCCTAAAACCCACTTCTAACATGGTATCAGAGCCAGGTTAGAGCCTGTTATATATTGTTTGATATTATTAAGATATTGTTAGATATTGATAACCACAATATCAAACAATATCTTCTATTTAATCTATTTATTTTCAGTTACTCTTTTTACTTGTACCTCTCTCTATTATAAATAGATTACCCTATGTGTGGTTTATACACAAGGGAGATTAATCTCAATCCCTATTTTCTTTATTCTCAACATGTAGAGCTTAAGGTATCTTTTCTTTTCGTCACTGTTGCCTCTGCCTCTGCCTCTGCCGTCGCTGGACCTCCGCCGGACTGCCGTCGTACCTCCGTCGGACTACTGCCGGACCTCCGCCGGACTCGCCCTCGCAAACAGGGAAAAGGGCGTCCTAAGTGTGACCATTGTGGCAAGCTCGGTCACAAGATTGACAAGTGTTATGCATTACATGAGTGTGAACATTGTGGCAAGCCAAGTCACAAGATTGACAGGTGTTATGCATTGCATGGACGTCCTCCTCGCTCTGATGCAGCTGTTCTGACCAACCTTTCCCCACCTTCCTCTACTGGGGATCCTCCTTCTGTTTCACCTGATACACTTGCTATATTCAACAAATTTCTCAAATGGTATAAGGATCATGAGTCTTCTAGTTCCACTGCATCTATCGCTCACATAGGTACATCTTTTGTTGGTTTGACTCGATCTTCTTCTCTTGGTCCTTGGGTGTTTGATTCAGGAGCCACTGATCATATTACTGGTAACAAATCTTTGTTCTCTTCTTTATCCTCTCCTAATCATTTACCTTCTGTTACACTGGCTGATGGTTCTAGAGTCTCATCTCATGGTGTTGGCACTGTTAAACTTTTCCCTTCTTTAACCATTGATAATGTTCTTTATGTCCCTAGGTCTCCTTTTAACCTGTTGTCCATCAGTCGTCTAACTCGTTGTTGGTTGCAGGTGGGTGTTTGCTATCAAAGTTGGACCTGATGGTACTATTGATCGCCTCAAAGCTCGTCTTGTGGCCAAAGGTTATACTCAAATTTTTGGTTTGGATTATGGCGATACTTTTT
>Ga0214543_1000973_pt1 | contig 53211 bp, 25 predicted proteins | sample CNSS2metaG_FD_160094 | JGI IMG/M metagenome (GOLD analysis project Ga0214543, IMG submission 160094) | Root nodule microbial communities from cowpea collected in UCLA plant growth center, Los Angeles, California, USA - CNSS2 | ecosystem: Host-associated > Plants > Roots > Nodule | place: USA... | reverse complement strand
TCTAAACTGAGATCCCCAAGAAGAAAAAATAGAAACCAAATCTTTTCTGATGTGGAAGATCAGACAATGCTGCAACCACAGAGCATACTAAGAAAAATGGCTCTGATACCAATTGTTAGGAACAAGGTAATAAAGGAAAGAATAAAGGAGAGAAAAATAGACATAGAGGATTTAACGTGGTTCGGCGTACAATGTGTATGCCTACGTCCACGACTACACTAGGAAGTATTTGTATTTCTGGTGTATCTTAAAGCTTTACATAGAGTCTCTTATATAGTAAAATAGAGAACCACATCTCACTATTCTAAGCGATGTGGGACTAAATCAAGCACCATAATTCTAACAGATGAAGATACAAGGAGGAAGAAAGGATAGTTCTCACAAGTCCTAACAGATCTCAAAGCTCTCCAAGAGTGAGAAATCACGTCAGAAACTACCAAGATGCATTTCCTTCGAGCAACAAAGTAGTAATAGAGCATATTGCCATGTCAACATAAGTAGTGCCCAACCCTATGTAGTTAGCGCCCAACGTTGGCCACCTTGGAACATAATGTGTTTCTGACTTTGTGGCACTATGCCTAGCTTTTGTGCGCCCGACGCCCTACACATCTTTTAATTTAGGTTATTGATTGCTACTTCATGCTTCTCAGGATTGTAGTTTGAGACTAAAGCTTCTTGACACAAAATTTACATAAAAAAATGGAGATTAGTGGTAAAATTAGATTAGTATATCCCAAAATGTAATTATTTACAAAAGCAAGATAAACTCTAAGAACAAGAAGGTTAAAAGCTAAAGAAGAGTTGTTTTTGTTAATAAAATATGGCTAAGGTGATGGTAAAAATTAACATTATCATATACACATGTCTTAATGTGTGCTAATGCATGATGCATGTCATCGTATTGAAGGGATAGTTGAATGCTTAAGCATTCGATTGCATTGAAGGTGTTTCTAGAACTAGTTGAATTTTCTAATAAAGTGGTAATCACTCAAGCATTGGCCATAATGCTCAAGCAATGAGATGGTCACCGAAGTGAGGGGAATTAGAGAGGGTGTTGGTCCTTCATTGCATTTCACTTAAACAGTGAGAGTATCATTCAAGTGAGATGGATGATGTTCTTATGTTGTAATGGTCACTCAATTGAGAGAAGTTCGCCCAAACAATAGTGTCTTAGTATGTGATATTGTGTTGTATTTTAGAAATGTTGATATGTACGCATTAATACATACTTTTATAGATGATATTATGTATAGAAGGTGGAATTAATTGTATGTTCTCCAAAAAGATATATGATTAATGATAATATGCATGTATGTATTAGATATGTCCATTTCAAGTGGCCTTTTATAGGAAGGGAATCTTAATTCCATTATTTATATATATATATATATATATATATATATATATATATATATATATATATATATATATAAAAGGTTTTACCTTGGATAGATAATGAGTGATTTGCATATATTGATTTGATGGTTGATGTAGGGATATATCCAAAGTAGTATCATGCCTTGGCGGCAGTGATAACATGAAAATTGTGTTAATATAGTTATTCAGGATTTATAGTTGTTCAGTCCCAAAGGCAAGACTTCAAATGATGAGAGATTAAGGAGGCTTACATATAATTTGGTAAGAGATATACATCATAACTTAATAACAAATGTTTTGTGTCACGCGGACATTAAAAATATAAGTAAACTAAAATATGATGAGTTCAAAATATGATAGATACTATCCTCTAGTAAAACTTATTTATTCAAATTTAGATTCTTTTAAAGAACATTTAGATTTTAGTAACTATATGTGCCTTCATATAATGCTTGCACAAATTGTTATAATATAATATATTTTATTATATATTAGCGAAAATACATATACGCGGTGTTATTTTTTTAATTTTAAAAATAAATATAAATAAATTTTTAAATTTTATTATAAATATTTTTTTCTTTAATTTGTAGATAATCTTTTTTATTAAAGATACTTTTTAGTTTTAAAATGATTAAGTTAAAATAAAAATTAAATGAATGAAATAGTTAAATTTAACAAAACAGTTGGTTAAAAGATAAAAATGATAAAATAGTTATTTTAATTTAAAAAAAAAAGTGATTATTTATTAAAAAAATAAAATTGAAAATAAAAATGTGAAAAAAATGGGAAATATGCTTTATATACATTTATAGATTATATATAAACTGTAATTAATTGGAGTTTATATACATGTATAGATTATATATAAACTGTAGTTAATTGGAGTCAAATTGATAGTGTAGTTAAGATTTAAAAAGATTTAGTGGGTTTTATAATATGACTGTATCCAATTAATGCTCGTGGCATCTAGTTTTGAATGGCTAAGTGATATTTACCCATACATTAATTTTTATTTTTTAAATGAAAAAAGTAAGTAATTAGGGTCAAACCGCAACAATTCCCATAATTAGTAAGCATTATCTATAAATGATGAAAAATTGTAAATGTCTAGCTAAAATGGTCACCCATTTACTCGGTGCATGTTAATTATTTATAGTAACAATGAATCACTATTAGATATTTTTATACTTTAGTGGAAAGAGCATCCATAATTTATTTTTATTTAAAATAAATTATTTATCTTAATTTGTAGACTTTATGTTAGATACTTTTAAGTGTACACTCAACAATTCACTCCAAAGCTAAACTTATTTTAAATATTTTGTCTTTAATTTCTCTCCTATTGACACCATGTATGCATAAACAATTTTGATATACTTCAATAATAAATTTTTCAAAAAATAAAATTGTTATAATTAACTACGTTATGCTTACCTTGAAATAACTTAATGGTTTTATTTATATATTGTTTTTAAAATTCAAAATAAAATTGATTACTTATATCTTTGTGTTTATTTAATATTTAGTTATTTTATACTTATGAATTTATTGAGAAGTAAAAATAAAAAATAACGAGATAGAAAATATCATAACTATTTTGTTATTATTATACTATTTTTTAAGTCATAAAAGCCTTAAAATAGGTACAAAATGCAATCATCTATACACTCACTTATTAACTACTTACAACTTTTTAACATAACTAAACAATATAAAGAATTAATTTGAATACCTTATAAAATAATTTAATAACATAAAAATATTTCATAAAATATTTTAAAGTAATTTATTTTAAGAGTGTATAGTTTAATTTAGTATCATTTTTGGTATTTGGTGGATTACTTTGAATTTTTTTACATGTAGTTTAGATTAAAAAAGAATTATCATTACAAATTAAAATAACTAATGTTTTATTATATCATATTATACAAAATCACACAAATAAAAATATAAAGAAATATATTGATAAATATTCGTGTAGATTAAAAAAATAACTAAATAAAAAAAACACACATCTTAAAATAGTCAACGAAAAATCCAAAAAATTAATAAAAATTTAATTATTTTTTATAAATCTAAAAGTATAACTGCATAATCAAAATAAACGTTTGATTACAAAAAAAAAATCTATTTATACAATAAAACTTATATAATGATATTTTTTTATGTTATTTTACATTTATAATCTTATAGACTAGTATGTTAACTTATAACTTATAATGTCACTCTTAAATTCAAAATTTATATTGTGGAACCTTAAAAGAAATTTATCATTTATTCACTAGTTTATAAACTTTTTTTTTTCAACCAAAATACCCTTAAACAAATGATTGAGGGCATATATGGACTAAATAAAGAATTTCAAAGAACAAGATCATCATTACTTTGAAACCCTAAAATATAATCATTTTAACCATGTGATGATGTGAGTGACACAAAGTATTTACTAATTTAGGTTTTTGTTTTTGTGTGTGTGACTAACTTGTATAAAAGTATTTGATCAATCATTTTGAATAGAATATTTTTTTACATTTACAATATTTAATTTTAGGAAGTTGAGTTGCTGGCATTAAGACCAATAATTTATTGGTAAATACATTGTAATTGGCCACTAATACGGAGAAGCAATGGTAAAAGTGGAAAAGAGAATGAAAAGAAGAAAAGAAGCGAAAACAAGCAGGCTGAATAATATGAGTGGAGTTCTATATTTTTAAAGGTTGGAGAAGAAGCAGTTGAAGATAATTAGGGGCAATTTTGCTAGTGCGAAGTGGCGCATCGTGCCACCAATAGCCAAAGAACCCAAACCAAAGCAAGTGAGGTAGGTAAGTTGTTTACAATTTGGCAACAATTTGAAAAAAAAAAAAAAAAAAAGAGAGAAAATAACCAACTGGGGGAGGCAACTTGGTTAATGATGCGATTATTATGCAAAGTTGGCTCTTAGGTGAACCCTGGAGTCACCTTGGTTTCTGTGGTCTTGCCTCTTTCCCTTCCTTTTTCCTCTCTCTGTCACTCACTTTTTCTTTGTTTTCTAGCCATCTTCAAATCTCTTAGCCTTTTCTAATTTTCCTTCTCTTACCACCACTTTTTCTTCACCACAAACATTTTAATTCTTCGAAATAAAATCACCCACGGTTTCTCTTACACACGGTTATGGCCGTTCAAAAACAATTCAACTAAATCAAATTCTTATTTTCTATTAGACTTGAAATTCATTTTTTAAAAATAAACAATCTCAATTGCTTCAAAAGAAAACTAATTTGAATTTGGTTTTTTAAAATTCAGTTGCTTCTAAATAAAACCTTTTACAGTGAATTATTAAAAAACTGCTTTGAAATAAGTTGTTCATATGATAATTTAAACAATGGTTGAGTTCCTTGAATTTGGTTTCTGATGCGTATGTGGGATTGGAGTAAATAATTTGTATAAAGTTGGAAATTCAGTGGTCCAAGCTTGTAACATGGTACACCCGTTGCCTCCTTTTCTATTTGTTTGTACGAGACTTTTCGATCTCTTATCTTCTTTATTCAAATCGATATAGATTTAGATAATATAAAATATCAGAATTTTGTAAATTGATTTTAAAATGACTAACGTAAAACATTTTATTTCTATTACGTTAATATTTGATATAATAAGATAAGGCCTCGAGGATCACATTGTTTTAATTTTTTTGTTAGTGATATAATAATGATTTTTGTTAATATTCAGATTGGGTCGAAAGTCGAGCCATATTAGTCGAAGGTTTAGTGGGTAGTGTATTTTTATTGGGAAACATTTCATTCAATAAAACCAATAATTTTGTGAAACTCTTATCGATTTATTCATTGGGTGCCTTCAAATTCATGAGTTTTAATACCACTGACAACTTTGTGAACTTAATTGAATCAATATACAACAGAGTATTTATATTAGTAGACATTGACTCATACACATGTCATTGGGCAAAAGCTTTAGCGCCAACACTACAGATCATGTCCTTAAATTTGTCATCTTCAAATCGATCTTCCATGGTGGAATCCATAACATTTTCAATTATGGGGACAGTTGGAAAGTCCTTTAACTCGCTGTGTCATGTCCATGTTGTGTAACTTCGAAGGAAACCATAACAAATAAGGTGTTCCCTAATTTTAGTTGCATTCAACTTTGTCTCATTCAAACAATTGACACAAGGATATTTAAACCCTCATTACGTTGCGCAAATTGTATAAATTATTCAACTATTTTCTCATACTCAACACTGATACGTGGTGAATTAATTCAATCTTGATCCATACATATTTATTTTGAAATTATGTGCACAATTTCAGTAATCTTTAAATGAATGATTACATCATTTTTTTTATTTAAGGAGTGACCATATCCCATTCAAGAAGATTCACTTTCATTAGTTTATTGACCCATGTTAATTTTAATAAACATATATGAAATTTCGCAAACATTTTTCATTGGTCTTCAGGTTACATGAAATGAAAGTGATTATCAACCACAATCAAATATGCATCCAAAGATCAATACAAAACACAATTGACAAATATTCATGAATATTATTAATATTGTCAAGATTGAATACATTTAATTATTAGTATTGTCTCCTTTAAAAGAAAAAAAATTACATATTCTTTCAAAAAAAAAACACTTGGAGACAGTAAATAATTTTTGTATTCAATCTCAAACGGAAAACTAAGACTAACTCCATGCAATAACGATCTCAGATCAAACAAAATAAATCAATTTATTTAAGCATATAATTAAAGAAACATACAACAACATACATTTATTTTAGCATATAATTAAATCAATTTATCTAAAATACAAATATATTAAAATTATAAGCTCAGAGTAAAATTAAAAACCTAGGAGCATGAAACGTGAGCAACAATGGAGGAGGATGCAATCATACCCACGTTTTGGTGAGCTACACAATCCCACCACAATGCAACAATACCTAAACATAGAGATATCAAAAATGCAACCATCTAAACAAACATTGACAAAAGTTTAAAGTAAACTCCAATGAAATTCATGTATACTCAATCCTAGGATCCAAACTAATTTATAAAATTTGAAAAAGCAAGCAAAGTTCATAATTTTGTATAATTTTGAAAATTAAGCAAAGTATTTTGCATATGCATAGTTCATCATCATCAATCCCATTTTTAAAAGTAAAGGATTTTCCATCATCAATAATTCCATCTTTAGAAGAAAAAAATTTACAAACCCAATTTCTACCAAAATACGACCAAATTTCTTTCATAAATCATCATAATCTCAAATTTAAAATTTAAAACTCAAGAACACAGAAAAAAAAAACGCATAAAAAAGGACAAAAAATGCAAAACAAAAATGAAGCAAAACGCAAAAATATATTGTACAAGGGTCAGGGTTCAACAGCGGCAATAGGCGCACCGATAAAAGCAATGGAGGAATGATGAAACGTGGTGGGTGGCGCATTGTTCTCCATGCGAAAAGGAAGAGGGAAGAAGATGCTGAACAATGGCCAATTCTGCATTTGATTTGGGAATTTTTACCTTAGTCAAACCTTTAGGCATTAGTTATTTGGAAAACCGAGGCATAAAGTCTAATCTACTTCAGTTATTCAAAAACTCAAACCATATACTCCTTTTATACCTCAGTTTTGTGAGAACCAACCATTCAACTTATAAAATAATTAAAAAAAAGTCACTAGGAGCATGCTAAAGAAGATATATGAGATGATGGACCTACAAGGAACTAGTGACATTCATGGACTTCAAATGTTATTTTCTTGGCCTAAGGAGGATATCAAGATATGATGGGCTTGACCTAAGCCTAGTAGAATAGATTTCAATTGGGCTAAATGTTTAAGACATGCTTTCTAAAATAAATTGTAAAATCCTATAGGTAATTTTGACCATTTCTTACCTAGCTTTTGCAGTTGGGTTAATTCAAGCCCAATTACAAAATACTAGGTCGGGAGTTTGCTTCTAGTATAGGCACATTTTGCACATTGATCACATGTGTTAAAGCATGGAATGTGTGAGCCTCCACATGGCAAGTGATCCACATTTGCATTGCATTTCATCTTGCATTTGTCTTTCATTTTAGGAGTTGCTCTCTACTTTAAATGAGACATTCCACACCTCTTGTAATCACTCTTGAATGAATGCAAAGTTATACTGTTGAGTTCACTCCACAAACCTTGCCCTTTGAGAGTCACCTTTCGTTAGAGCTTTCTCTTAGAATTCCTTAAGCCTTTCTCCTCTAAGTTGGTTGAACCTCTTAGAGTGCTCACCACCACCATTTAATTCTACATCATTCAAGCTTCCTTAAATACTTGCTTTCATGCCTACTCATCCATGGAGACTCCTTCTTCATCAACCACATCTAAGGAGCTTCATCATTTAACCAACTTAACCTCAGGTGGAAAGAAACTAAAGCAGAATGGGTTTTAGGCTTCGACTAGCATAAACCTTTGCATTCAAACTAGAAAATTCAAAATAGCGAGAATTTCGAAAATTTTCGGAGCCATTAGGCTTCGGTTGTGATGAACCGAAAGATAAAACTATTATGCCTCGGTTATTAAGACAACTAAGACATAAAAATTTGCTTAAATTGCAAAATTGCTACCACATTTTGATATGTCTCGTCTATGCAAGAACCGAGACATATAAGCTGATTTAAAAAGTAAAAAAAAAATGTGTAATTATAAGTATTAAAATAAATATTTTCTATACCTATTATAATTATGATGAATATATAACTTATTTTATAATTTTAAAATTCTCAGTATCTCACTCCATTGTAAATTTGAGTACTCAAGAGATTCATACTCTCATTTAGGGATGTCAACGAAACGGGTAGGGTACGGGTACCCGCTAGATTAATACTCGCCTCATACCCATATCTATATTTGTATGAGTATCTGTTATGCGGGTATCCGCATTTTTTTTTTATTATCCACGGGTATCTGTGGGTACCCACAAGTATTTTGAAAAGAAAAATTTAATATTTAACTTTATATTTTAATCATAAATTCAAATAAAAATACAATGTATAATATTTATAAATTTCAAATAAAGTGTAAATAACTCATTTAAATAGTGTTGAAGGACAATTTACAAAGAAATTGAGAATTTTTAAAACCAATTGATAAAAAATAACTCATTTAATTTCAATATATTAATGTTTTAATCATTTTTTTAATTTAAATTAAAATATAACGGGTACAGGTATCTACGGGTACGGATACTATGATACCCGTACGCCTTGTTAACATGTAGGTATAAAAAATACTCGTATCCATTACCTATTGATATCCATTTAGAATACACATTTCCTACCCATTGCGGATTTTATCCACAAATACCTACGGGTACGGATTTCTTTGACATTTCTACTCTCATTCTTCTGACTCTCTCAGTTACATTTGCATATTTTCTGTTTATACATAAATCCTTGAAATGGTAATATTTTTTCAAGGTTTAAGATTTTTTTTAAAATTTAAAATTTAATATTATAAATATATTGATATATTAAAATTTAAATTATATTATATTTTGTTTTAAATTATAAAGATTCCTATTAATTTCAATTTAAATCAATTTGTATTAATTATTATCCCGAGATAGTACTATTATCTTCAAACTCATTTTTCCACAAAAGTTCATAAAAAAAAAACAAATGAATTACAGCAGTTTGATGTGATTCCATTGTTCAAAGTACCAATCAATATTAAAAGTCGATTTCATTACTTTAGAATATGAAAACATAAAACAATAATCTTCATCACTGTACATGTAAGCGTGAGATATTTTTTCCTACCTTGTCCCTTCAATGCTGCTTCTGTGGCCATACATCTTCACATGTCATTCCATTGGGTGAGTGTCTTGTATCAATTGATGTAATTTTATTGAAGGAGATATTAATCCACTTTTTTTTTAAATGGATATTTTAACAATTATAAGATCTCAATTAAACTCTTATCTTATATATCGTAAGATATTGAATTATCTTTAATTCAACATTTTAAAACAACAAATTTATAAATTTCTTTTATAATATTTAATTTTTTTCATTTTAAAAAAAATATAGTACTCAGACTCATTCTTGATTTTTTTGATTTTTTTTTAGTGTTAATAATATACAGGCCACGAGGCAAGCCTGCCTAAAGCGGATTTTCTCCAAAATATTTGATACATTCCCTTTATGGCTATTAAAGTTGGTTGGTTTTCTTTCTTTGAATAGATTGCATATTTGATAACATAAAGTAAAAAGGTTCACTTGTTGGCGATGTATTATTCGATTGCTCCTAAGTTTCAATGATTGTTGTTAAAAAAGACTACAATTACCTTTTTTTTTTTTCTTCTTCTTCTTCATTATATTCATTTTCTGTATCTGTTGAGCACATACGAAGACACAATGGATGAGATGACACAATCACGCGCCATGTAAAATATCTGTTTGAAGTTAGGTATTCTGATTCTTGTTGAAAAGAATAAAGCACGAGAACGAAGACATTTTAGAAGTTGAACGATAAGCAACTTGGTCCACAACGAAATGTCGTAGCTGTAATATGGTCCTCAATTGTCATTTTTCTTCCAGAACCGACCCAAGAATAAAGGGGTAATGGTTATTTTTTTCAACTATTTTTTAGAGCTCTCAAAATTATTTAATTTATCCGAATGTAATATAATGTTAATTCTGTAATATGTTATCTTACATATATGTGTTCGGAACGACATGTTAAGTTTGTTAAGATGAGCATAATTATTTATTTATCTTCATTATGAGTTTTAATTGTTTGCTTTTTTAACAATGTAAAATTGTTTCGACCTCATATTTGATTATCTTTTTATAAAAATTTAGAGTAAGGATATCTTTATAAATAATTTTATGTTTAACATGTCTTCCTAAAAGTGGTTTGTAAAATAAAAATATCTGTATGTTATAATTTTATTTATTTTTTATTGAATTAAGATATTCAACATATATAAATACTATACTAATTATATCCATTGACCTTGGTGCTAAACTAAAAGTAAAGGTGAATCTTTAAATATGGAAAAAACTATTTTCCTGTCATGATTATTGCAAGAAAAAATAGACAAAAAAAAAGTCAGTATATATAAAGAAAATAGATATATTCTACACTCATAATTTTTCCCAAGTGTACATCACATTTTTTTTAATAAAAGACATGGGAGCTCTTCATAAATTTCAGAAATAAAATGGTCCCTTATTTGGTTTCTTTGTCCGAAGTCAATAATACAAGGGCCCATTGTTTTTGGTGTAAAGATAATCTAGGGTTATGTAAATGCAAAGTAAATTTAATAGTTTGAGAAATTTTTGTACATCCAAAAGAATTTTCTTTATGAGCTTAGTTTCCAAAAACCTTTTTGAAAAATAGAAAGCGAAAGTCAAACACAATGACTTCATACTGTTGGCATCCACCATTAAAACTACGTCCACTATTTAACAAACATACATTATCACTCAACTTTGAATATCATTTTTCTTCAATAGTTATTTATAATGTAATTTATGCGACCATTATTACAGTACCGTTCTTCAAAAAATATTTTTAAATTTAGTTATAGATTACTTGCAGTGATGATTGTGTGAGAGTGGTGCTTGTTTCTACCTTTTAATGATGATTATATATATATAATTGTCATTCTATGTTCTGTCAACGATAGTTATTTGTCTAATTATTATTTTATCTCTTAAATTTGGGCGTTCAGCACTCACTTTTTTCTCTCTAGTCACCACTTGCGTCATTCCTTTCATTGCCTATATTTTAGTGAATGACTCTTTTAGTCGTTAAAAAGCTTAAATCAGTTAAGAAAAAAAAAACATTTAGCGATAAAAATATATGAGAACGAAAACTTAATTATTACAAAACAGTTAGCATTCAATTTTTATTTCAGTCATCAAATAATTACTGAAATTTCGATAGTATTGTTCGCTAAACAAATTGCCATTCAAGTATAGGATTCTAATTTTGTGATCAAAATGTGTGGGGTAATTTAAATGATCACTAATTTGGCTACAAAAATAAAAATGTTTAGTGATTTTTCTCGATCGCAATGAAACAAAATTTTATTATTTTTTTAAAAAAGAATTCAGTTGCTAATTCAGTCACAAATATAAATTATACGGTGAAACAATTTTTTTATCACTAATAGGTAAACTTTTTAATTTAATTAAAATAATTTTTGATAGTTAAATCGGTGGAAAAAAATTGAAACATTTTGCAACTAATATTCAGTTACTAAGACTTTGTTTGTTTCAAAGTATGGATTTGAAGGAGAGTGAATAAATAGAATGAAGTGAATAAAGAGAAGAATGTAGTCTTGTTTGTTTTAAGGAAAAAATAAAGAGTTTCTACGAAAAAAAATTGTAAAAATTTATAAATAATTTGATGGATTGATAGAAAAAAATATATATTTTAGTAGATTAAAGTATAAAATTGCACTTTTGCGCTTTTAGATAAAGTAAATAGAAAATAAAATTTAGTTAGTTAAAATTAATAGAAAATAAAATGTATTTAGGTTAGAATAAAATTTTAATAGGTGTATCAAGCATCTATCTCCGCACACTGAACTAAACATACTGATGCAATGCAATATATGCTATATATTCACAATATTCACAATTCAGCTTCTTAAATGCATATGCAATGATTGGAGATGTAATATGAATGTACAAAACACATTTACAAATGATATGGAAACTGATTTGGAACTTTAAACTACCTACAATGATGCAGAACAACAAAGATGCAAATTGTTTGATGAAAAGCTGAAAACCTAGTATGATGAATGTGTTTGATGAAAGGTTTCTAAGAACTTAAATGGAATTTTACAATGTAGAGCTATGGAACTATTCCTAATGTTAAACACAACTAAAATCTATGATTAAAAGTACTAGATAACATATGTAAATCACAAAATTCTAACTAATATACAGAAAAAACGAAATTTTCCTGGAATGTGTTTGATATTGTGTATGAGCTGCGAATTTTGTGCGTGTGTGATCAATTATGTGGAATTCATGATGAAAAGTACTGTAAAATAATCATAATTAAGGAACGAAATTGAGAATTCAATGATTGAACATGTAAACTAAAAATTCCTAAACTAAGAACCATAAATAAAAGAATTAACTATCAATATGAAAATCATGAATTCCTAATTCTAAACTAAATTAAATGAATTTTAGAGACCTACGAAACAACGAAGAATAATATAATAAATGGTCAAATCTATTTTGACTTCAGTTCAACCTCAATTTAATTCTGCTCTTAATGTTCAAGGCTCAATTTGTAGTTCTTGAATTCAAAAATGGCCACTATGTGCTCACTAATTTAGTACAGTTATTTTCCATCAATTCTCAATATATACTACATATAATTTAAAATTTTAAAAAAATTAAAAATTGTTAAAAAATTCAAAAATGTTGGGAGTCTCATGACACCCCTTACCCCTTAAAAGAGCTGTCAATATATATATATATATATATATATATATATATATATATATATATATATATATATATATTATTAACATTAAGAATAATCAACATCACAATAATACTACTACTAATAATTATAGGAAATATAACTTTAACATGAGAACTATAAGAATGATATATTGAAGTTCAAGTTTTATCGTATATATAATAAATATTAAGTTTTATTAGTCAGATAATGGAATTTATAATAAAAATATGCACTAATAAAAAGTTGAAGAAAAATCATATATGTTTATGAAAAAATATATATTTTTATGGATTTCTTTAATTTTCTTTTATAGAGAGTAACACATATATATTTATATTTAGTAGAAACAAGTTGAAGGAATGAAAAATAAGATATTAAATGATTATGAAAAAAATGACGTAATAATAACAATAAAATTTTTAGATTAACATAAAACAAATGTAGTTAAAATTAATACTTGATAATAAATATTTTTAAATCATTGTTATTGTTATCACACAATTACCATTGTTATTAACATTTATTATTTTTACCAATAAAATGTGATGATTATGAGAAAACAATAATCAACAATGATAAATAAAAATTAATTTCCATATTGTGCTAAAACCTATCGGATTACACAATATAAAAACATTTATTTAGAAAAGTAGAACCTAACATTTCATAATTTTGAAACAAAACTATCATTTCAATTTATATAATCACCTTAGACGAATATTTAATTAATAGGATTATCATCGTTATTCCAGTCCCTGTACAAATTAATATTACAAAAAATTATTTAGTCATTAATTCGGTCACCAATTAAAATTTGAAAAATATTCAATGTCTAAAAACTTTTCGTTCACTAATTAAAACTTGAAATATTATAAGGACAATATTCCATATGCTAATATAGCTTGTGTTGTAAACATTGTTAGCTAGTTCATGTTAAATCCCGAGCAAACTCATTGTCACATGGATGATCTTAAAGAAGGATTTGTTGGGTATTTGGATACTCAAAAGTTCCTTATAGGCTATATGCTCAATGTTTATGCTACTACTATTAGTTGAAAGGCTAGTCTATAAAAAGGTACTAAAGTATTATCACATTGCCATGGTTGAAGGGTTTAACCAAGGAACTCAAAGTGAAATAGTAATGAAATTGTTCAAGAATCAAGTCTACCATGAAACAACTATATAGTGAAATTGTATTATCTGAATTTAGTGAATTCTCTGGTAGACGTACACATCAATTGAACCACGTTGTTACTCTTTCCTCTTCTTCTTATTACAATTTACCTTTTATTCTCTATATTTATAGATTTCTTTTATTATCATTATCTATTTGTGCTGTAGATGTTTTATTGTGAACTTAACAATTTTCTTGTAATGGAAACCATATGTAACTTAGGATTAACTTTCACCGCTTCCAAATGTATTTACAATAACTTTTTAAATATTTTGATTATCATTGAAATGTTCATCTTTTGATTGACAATGAAAATTCATAAAGAGACTTAAATATTCAAATCAATATTGAAAAATATAATAAAATAATTATAAATATGGATGAATAATAAATTTGACATTTTTTAAAAATCTATGGAGATTTTCTTATTTGGTGTATACAAATTATTTTCCTATTTTATCTTTATTTATATATTTTAAAGTCAGAAAAAAAAGACAAACCGAATAATACTAATGTAAAAAAGAGAGAGAAAAACGATACAAATAACGACTTAAAATCATTGATCATATATAATTAAATTTTTTTATTGCAACATAACTTTAATATAGTATACAATAATATATTTAAATATATTATTTATAAAAAAAAAAATAATACATATATATAAAAAAAAATAAAAAAAAAAAATATATATATATATATATATATATATATATATATATATTCATTAATAATAAGAATAATAATAATAAATCATTCAAATTATCGTTATTAAGGAATTCGTCTTCGTCTTTAATTCATAGTGTCATTCTAAAGATGAGGAATATTCTTGATTTCATAACTGATATTTGGGCTTTCAAATCTAATAAGCTTGATTGCGCATCAGGCTATTTCTTTTTGCACGTCCATTTTGTCTTCCTGCACTACCGTAAAGCTTATAAATCTCAAATTACCCTTCACTAAAATTATAGTAAAAGGTAAAAGTTATATCTGTACCTCCATTTTTTTTAATATGTTAATGTATTATGAATTTAGTGACACATCTTCGATCTTTGGATTTGGAGGCAAAACAACAAGCATGGCTCTCCTTTGAGTCCCGTAAGGCAGCTTTTTCTCTTATTCTTCATCCTCACCCTCATAGCGTTGTGTGAGGTGAATTTCATTAAAAAGGATTGGAGCAAACGAAATTTATTTTGAGTGTGGAACAGTGGAGATGAGAAGATGGAGATGAAAGTTATGAACATGAAAGAGGTGGGAGGATATTTTTATTTATTTTTTATTGAGTAATTTAGGATTTACGTATGTTATAGGGAAAAGGAGGTGTGCAAAGAAGTAGCCAACGCATCACATAAAAATCTCTTTTAGGCTTAAATAATCATTTGGTCATAGTTTTGGTTAACTTTCTTCAATTTGATCCTAAATTTCATAAATTTTATTCAATTAGGTCATTTTTCTTATCTCCGTCAAAATAGTTAACGGAATAATGTCCAACATGGATTGTTACAATAACGTGGTGCACTATTAAATGATGTGGTCGTTATTTTACTGTAGTTTCCTTTTTAATTATAATTGGATAGTTTTAGGGTTAGAAATTGGTCGAAATTGCGTTTAGGATTTCATTAAAAATTGGAGATTTCGTTCAATTGAATATTTGAGGACATTGTGCATTCACTTCCATCGACCAAATGTGAAAATAAAAAATCAAAACCAGCCAAGCATCAAATAATTACTAGCTTCCTCTTATTAATTTGTCAATGTTGAAGTTGTTCCAAGTTCAAGGGACTTTTCCGGCGCCTACCATTTCTGCCATTTGGCGAGGCTCCATCAACATCCATGGTATCGTATAAGTTGTCTTCATCAAGGATCTACATTTCATGAATAGATGAAACTTGAGCAGTCAAGTGGCTTGCACATACCAAAATCAAATAACTTCATGTGATCGTGTTTGTCCAATAGAAGGTTGTTAGGTTTTATATCTCTGGGGGAACGCGAAGAAGCTTGAGAAGGAAAATTATGATTTACAACAAGAAAATTATAATTTAAGATGTAAAAGTGTCAACCTGTGAATGTAGTTGTGTTTATGAATAGATTTTATGGCCAAAACACTTTGAGCAATGTAAAATCTAGCCTCTGTTTCAGTCAATGTTTCTTCCCTCGTCAATAGAGTCATTATATAACCACCAGACAAATATTCCATTATGAGATATAAAATATGAGGACATCTAAGATCTTCAATTGAATGAAATCCCAATTCTTAATGAAACCCTAAACTCAATTTTGACCAAATTCTAACTCTAAACATATTTGATTAAATTAAAAAAGACACTACAGTAAAATAATGGTCACGTCGTTCAACAGTGCACCACATCACAATAATAATCCATGTTGGATACTATTTTGTTAACTATTGACGAAATTAAGAAAAAAAACCTAATTGAACGAAATTTACGAAATTTAAAACCAAATTGAAAAAAAATCCTAATCTAAGACCAAATTGAAAAAAATTAACCAAAACTAAAACTAAATGATTATTTAAGTTTCTCTTATTCTACAAAAGTACGGTTAAACAAACGTCCAAGTAATACATTTTCTTTTTCTTTATTATACTAAACAAAAATATATTGCATTAAAAAAAATACTAACCATGAAATTGACACTGTAATTATTTTATTTGATATTTGTAAGATTTAGATTAAAGTTTATATTTATTCTTTTTATAAGACTAATATTCATTATTTTTTTACTAAAATATTCATAATTAAAAGAAAGAAATATTATACTAAGCAAAATAAATATTAATAATGATAGTTTAGGAAAAAAGATTAGGATATATATATATATATATATATATATATATATATATATATATATATATATATATATATATATATTACTAAATTATAATTGATATTGTATGAAGAGTCGATTGTTCTCAAAAGCAACAAATTGTTTACCACTACATCCCAAAAAAAGAGTCAATAAACTTGAAGATTCATCATCATAGATTCTTATAACATCTTTGAACAATTGCAATATTTGCATCTAATTAGCCACGACAAACTTTGATAAGAAATCTTCAAGTGCTACGAATTTCAGGATATATTTTTTTTTTAAATAGGAGTATGATAGAGGACTATCTCCTAAACTTCAAGTATACAAATTTAGAGATCATTTTTCTTCAAGAAGATATGTACGATAGAGAACTATCTCCTAACATATATAAGAACACGAAGAAACATTGTAGAGATGTTGAAAAAAAAAAGGTAAAAGTTACATGGATAAGAATAAACTAAAAACACGAAGAAACGTAAACTTAAGAAAAAATAAAGTGTGAAAAAAGTTTAAAAAATGAGTTCAAATATATATTATTAGAACACAATCTTAGGTCAATCGGTTAGATAAAGAGAGAAAGAACTACAAAGATGCTGATTTTAAGAGAGGAACAAACGAAAAATGCAGATAGATCGAAAGACTCATCTGATGTTAAACGTGAGATGAAGAACTCAAAATCTCGTGTTCATCGGTTGTGAAATTGGAACACTAATATTATGTTAAACGTTATATAAATAACACAAATCTCTTTACTTAAGTGAAATCAGGCGATTGCATAATAATTCAATTGATTGAATACATTCATACCATAACTACATATAACAAACCTTTCAATTTATTAAAACCTTTTTTAACAAATTGAAAACGACAAACACAAGACAAAAGACATATATACTATGTCATATAGTCTACGAAAGTCCAAACTTCAAGCTTTGTGATATTCATATCAATTCAAAATTCAATATACCTCAAGCTTGAATACCAACGAATCACTTCAATTCTTTATCGACTTCATCAATCACACATAATCTCATGTACTAGTTTCATCAAATCAATACACTAAGGTCATTTGTGCTAACAATCTTGTGCAAAAGCTAATGCCACGTGTAAAGTAGATTCTTGTTATCAAATGTTAAACTCTAAAGTGTGTATAGAATTGATCTAGAAGGCATGTGTAAGAAATCCAAAAAGCCAATCGTCACAGTTTTAAGTATTGTCACAGTTTTAAGTAGGTTATAAATTTCTACTTTGTGATCATTTTAGTCATTTTTCTTAGTTTGGTTTACCTTTCAGAAGTTGCTTTTTGTGATGCTTAAAGTGTATTTTTTTTTTTTCATAGATGAAAGACACATCAACATAGACAAAGTCAACACCTAGATTTTGTTGTTGTGGTTAGCATAAGTTTTGTTTGGTGTAAATAATTTTTTTATATTTGACGAAATTAAATTAGTGTTTTGAAATAACTAATTTATACAAATGTGCATGTAGGAGTCATAAAAACCATTTTTGACCGCAATAAATGATCATTATTTGTGTTACTTTGGTACAAGTTTTTATATTCCAAAATCATATTGTCGTTGTTGTCTCCACAAACGATCCATGATGAATGGGATATTTGGAATCTTCTGAAAGTTCACCCGCACATGTTCTGAAAAGAAGATCACAATGGTAACGAAAACTCTAACCCTAACACCTCTCTGTTTCCTTCGTTAGGACATATATATACAATTTGATGCGCCCATTGGAGAAAAACTCCATTTTTCAAACACTTTCTGCATCAAAGAACAAACAAAGCGCGAACATGGAAAACAGAAGCTTCATTTCAAAGGGAGTGGTGATCACAGTGTACGTAGAATCGCCAAGAACACGCTCAATTAAACCATCAGAGGATCCCAGGAACAAAACTAAGCCACACCCGTCTTTTAGAAAGCCACAAATTACACGATCACAATCATCACTAGGTTATGATCGTAGGGCTCATCTTCTTGCTTACTCCAGAAAACTCAGAGAAAATGCACAGTCCCAGAAAAATGTTCAAGTTCAATTGCCCCACAATCATTCACGGCCTAGAAGCAAGGCAAGTTCCCTCTTTTCTTCTCTGGCAACTAGTTGGTTTTCTTCAAACGCCAAGAATATATGGGAAATAAATGGTTGCCATCAAATTTTGGCAGAAGCGGTTATTGTCGGCTGAACCAGTTCGAGTGTGCTCGCCTTCAACCCTAATGCCACCAACCTCAAGTACCCACGTTGAATATGAATGTGTGGAACAAAAAGAGAGAGAGCGCGGTGGAAATAAGTGTTGCACGATTTTGGTAACATTTCCTGTGATTAAGCATTTATGTTTCATTTTGTTGTTATATGTTATGATAATAGTAGAGTATACCTTTGATTGATTCTGTGTTTTTGCAGAGAAAACTTAAGGGTATGTTGAAAACATTCTCGTGTAAAGAAATCGAGTGCTAAAGTAAGGAAGATTAAAAATTCTGGGGCAGGGTTGTTGTCCGTTTTTCATTGATTTCATTGTCTTGATCAAATCCATCATTAGGTTTTGATGTTTGATTATGGTTCTGTTTGCTTCTTGTGCAATAACATTTTTATTAGTTGAAATGTTAAGCAATAAGAAAGAAACAAAAGTGAAGATTATAGGCGTTAATGGTGGATTAGTGGAAAGAGTAGTCACAAGATCCGTTATTTCTTGAAACGGTTGAAGACATCAATTCTATGGTGGTTATGTGATGACAGTTCTTAATACAATGATGTGGAAGGTTACAAAAATTTGGAGTAAAAAAAGCCCCACCATGTGTTGTGTTCATCTTGGTAACACGTGGAAACTCCACAATATACTAGTGAATAGAATATTAATGGTTTGTTTACGACTTTATCAAAAGACATCCATTGAAACGATTACTACTATATATAGTTTTAATGGTTTGTTTACTTCTTTTTAAGGGTTTTTGTTTTAAAAGAAGTATTTTTATTTATTTGTGGTTTTTAAAATTGGAGACAATATTAACTTTCTTTTGTCAATTATTCTTTTCATTTTCATCTTGATATTTAATTACTTTACACTTATTTCGCACTTCTTAGTTTTTATATAATATAATTAATTGTAGAAGATATACAAAAGGAAATGAAAAAAAAAAATTAAACAAGTAATGTTACGTTTAAACAATTTTTCTATCTCACTCTTCGTAAAATTAATTTATTAAAATTAAACAATCAAGAAAAAGCCTTAATAAATAAGACTTGCAAACAAGAAAACTATATGATTTTCAATAAAGATTAATCAATATAATGTACAATATTGTAAAAGAAAATATCAATGCGTTACTATTGTTATTTTTGTTAATATATCCCTTAATTTTAAATAGCTAAACAAGAACTGTATTTTTTTTCTCCATTCCTTTCTTTCTATGATATCATATCACTTCTAATAAGTTTAATTAAGTTTTCATTTAAACTTTTTTAGTCGAGTCTCTATTAAAAGTTTGTTTAATTAAGTATTCAAAACCTTTCTTTTTTATTTGTATCTAAATATTTTATTGTTAATTTTGCCGTTAACGAGATACCGTAGTTGTTATTTTCGTGTGATCATTTCTAACTCGTTAATCAACTGGCACTGTTTCGCTTCAATATCCTAGGAAAATACTGAATTGATTGACAAGTTGAAAGTCATTAAAAAGGAAATGAGTTGGAAAAAAGTTGAAGACGAGAAAATAAAATTAATGATTATACATCATCTTGACAAAAATCCAACTACTGGGATCAAAATAATTTTATATACTTAGTAGAACGAATTTTTTAATAAAAATTTAATTGAAAATATACATAAATTTATTACTTACTTCAAATTTAATTAAACATTTATAATATCTGTAATTTCGGTCTTAGTGGATATATTATTCAATAGTTGAGGTGTTCTTTAAGTTTTATTATTAACAAATTAACATAGGACTCTAGCTACATAGAAGGTACCATTCAGAAGGATTGTTCATTCTTGAATTTGCATTGCTGCTAGACAGAAACTAGTATAATTATTCTCCAAGACGTCCTTTAACGTATTTTGAAGTATCACTCGTTGAACTTTGACTATAAAATAAGGCACATACAAAGCATAGCTCGTATAAATTTCAGAAATAATTTTTTTATTACCAAAAAAGTCTTTTACGAATACCTATTTTGTCTATTTTATAAAAAACATATTAAGATATTTTAACTACTAGAACAAATATAGACTAATTAATCAGATTTTATTCGTCACCTTTTCATGGAGAAGGTGGAGATGAAATGTTCGGAAGTTGAAGGAAAGTGAGACTTTTTTGACATTTAGTTATTCATCATATTTAAGTTTTGAGCCATGAATATTCTCAATAAGTTGTTAATTTAGAGTTATCTACACCTCAATCTCACATCTCGAACTAGATTGTCTATCTTGTCCTTTTAGAATACATGACTTTAAGAGGATACTGAAAATGACATACCTGAAGAAACTACCTCAAATACAATCTGGTTGAACACATGTCGACCTTGTAGAACAACATGTACTTGGACTAATAAGCTATGTCACGACAGCCTACTTATTCTAAACGAAGGTAACTCAAGATTACGCAACCTAGCAGATAATTAAGCCAACTAAACCAAAGCCTAATCAGGTAAGGCCCATGAACCCTGGTTTAAAAGGTACACTTTATAAAGTATATGCTTACGTTTTTACTTTGACATCTAACACCTGTACCTCAGACTGACTTTAGTATCAGAGTATCTTTTGTAGGCACCTCTTATAAGATCCATGAAAAATAATTATTATTCCAAGAATGGTTTTTGGAGTGAGGAGTATCATTTAAATTAATAAATAAATAATTTAATAGAAGTGAAGTGTAGCATAGTTGGTTAGAGTCTTGTCATGGGTTGGTGGCTGAGGGTTTGATTCTTAGTGTGTGCATTTGGTGTGTTTATATTTAAATATTATTTTTATATATTTGTTTCGGGGGTGTTGAGTGTGCTTCAGTGTAATTTGTATTTTATAAATTATTCATAATATAATTGGCATGCTTATAATTTTATTTTCTCGAATGCATTAAAGGTGTTGATGTTATTGTATGTTGTTGTGTGTGTGGTTGATAGGAAAGATGTGGTAGTTGATAGGGTTGGAGTGTTGGGTTAGAGCTTGGAGGTGGTAAGTTCAAACCTTGGGTAGAGCAAAAAGGATAGAAATATTGGTTTTCTTTTTGGTAGTTTTGTGAGAGGAGGTGAGTAAATTGTGAGTTGGTTAGAGAGAAAGAACAAAGCAATTGTGAAATGCATCTTTGGGTTACATTTGTGGGGGGTGTTACGCTTGTTTCTCATTATTTTATGGTTATATATGGAGAATTGGTTGTATTTTAAAATAGGTTAAATTACTCTTTTGGTCCCTCTATTTGTGAAGTAATATCAGTTTGGTCCTCAAATTTTTCGTTGTCTCAATTTGGTCCTCAAATTTTTTCGTTGTCTCAATTTGGTCCCCATTTTCTTAAAAATGATTTAATTTAGTCCTTACCGTTAGTTCGACCAAACGGTGTTAAAGTCAACACTACGTGTCAATTTCTGTTTTTTTTATTTTTTTTTTTTTTTTTTATATAATATATATATATATATATATATATATATATATATATATATATATATATATATATTCTGGTGCATTGAGCATAGTTGTGATGTTGTGTTAGTGATGTAACAAATACATATATTGAGTATTTGCAGTGGAATGTGCAATTCACATATGTGAGCTACAAGGTAGTGCATATACGATTGGCTGACTAAGCTCTATCTTTTATTGTCTGACTTAGTCCTAAATTACATATATGCAGTATTTTATCAATGTAAGTTAATTTCAGTATTAAAATATACTTATTGTGATTTCATTGATTATTAAATGCAATGAATAAATTTGTTTTTAGTTCCTTTAAGTGATGCGAGACCATAATCATGAGACCACAAACTTCTTATGTTAGGACTTTAGATGTTAAAGTCGCCAATATGGTTGTTATGATTCATTGTGTGCAAAGGAGGATGTGGCTTTCTTTTGTAGTACAAACAATGCCTTGATTAGGAATATTTTTAGTCTGAGGATTTGTGTTTGGTTGTTGCTTGGTGTTAGGTTTCTGAAAGATGGGCATGACTAACAAACTCGCTCTTGCCTAAGATGCACATAATTCATTAAACAATGCTTGAGACATGGATGCTATGTTGGTGGTCATGACGTTGATCAAACCATTTAGCAGAAAGTTGGATATCGTTGTGTTTAAACTTTGGTATGACAATTGTTGACGATACAGATCACTCATCTATGCATTTTTATGGTATGAAGGTTGCTTTGGTTTTGTACCAACAAATAGTTGGCACAAACTCACACTTAATTGAAATTAAATTAATTGTTATGTTCACCATTATTTGTATGCATATAACTTTCTTTAATGTGAAATATTATAACCATTTTTCTCTAACCACTTTTATCTTTTGCAGTTTCTCAAATTTTTCCTTGTTGGAAAAATTATTGTGGTTAGTGGCAGTGGATTTGGAAATGATCCAAATGGAGGTAACTAAACATGTTCAATTCTCTTGGAAGTGGAAAATATTTGGTACTACTATGACAGTTCTATGTTAGAAAGGTTTTGGGAGCAAATGAAAAGTCATAGTGCATTGAAAGTTTTAACTTATCAGTCTTGGATTAACAACTATGTTGATCTCTTTGAAATGACTAAGCATGTCAGGTTCTGTTGTATAAGTTGTATAATGTGGACATTAAGATTCTACAACTAATGAGAGGTAATGTTATCATACTTTTGGTTGAATTTGTTTGACACCCTTGGTTTTCCAGTGAAAGGTAATATAGAAACAATTGCTTATTTTCATTTCCATCATGGTTCTCAACTTTTCGGTAACAATATCATAATAATGACAATGTTTTAGTTTTGTATGTTACCTTTTTAATTCTTTATTTTCTTTGTCATCTTTTTTTTCATTCCTCAGGTGTTTGAAATTATTTAAGTACTACAAATAATGCATTTTAGTAATGCATTTTTTTATGGGTTGAGAGTCTTTAAAATTCTGACATTGTGGGAACTTCTCTATTGCTTTCATAATGTTATACATTGTACATAAGTGATTTAGTTGTTCTTAAAAAAAATTAGCTTTTGTTGTTATACAGTTATTTACAGTTGTTTGTAGCAATGATGTTAATGACTTGTGTGAAATGGATGTAGAATCTAAACTGATGAAAAATGAAAGATGATGACGATATTGTTGATATTTCGTAACTGTATATGGTGAAAAATGTGTGTGGACAATGGACTGAAGATGAATAACATTTTAGTAGTTGTTGATTATGAGAAAGTGAAACAGTAATATATGGGAAGGATAATTTTTGTTTTAGCATCCTAAATACTTCTCTTTATTGGTTTATTTTAAGTATTTTTGTTTCGATTATTCAATTTTAACCATTTATATGAGTGCTTGCTAATGAGTGCATTTAAGAAACTTGGCTAAGACCTTTCTATAAGATGCAAGAGGTGTGGAATGAAATGAAGTATTTATATCTGAAAGATTTTGTAAGGATTAGGGAAAGTTTTCCCACTATGTGTTTGTTTGTTTTCAAAATATAAAGTTGGGTGAGTAATTGAAGGACTTGAAAAATGGTGGGTTGTTGTATCATAGGTTTTTCCCCGCAAATGAGTTCCAACATGATTTACATTATTATTATTACTATTATTATTATTATAATAATCATTATTTGTATTTTATTATTATTATTAATATAATTATGATTATTTTTGTTATTATTATCAACATTGAAATTAGAATTAGCCTTATTAATATTATTATTAGTATTATTAATATTTTTATTAGTAATAAACTAATATGTTTAAACTATTCCTATATCATTAATTGTACATAGTCTTAGAGATATTAGGAGACGTGTCAAGAAACCAACATAACCAAAGTTATATAGATCATGTTGGTAGTTAAATTAGTATAACATATTTGATTCTATTTAAATTTTTATTTTAATATTTATAATTTCGTAAATAAATTTTAAATTTAATATTTAATTTTTGCTACAATATTTTTTATTAAAATTCAATAGTAAATTATATAAAATTATAGTCTCAAATAAAATATCATTATAAAATTATATTTCATTTATTATCACATGGAATATTTGTTAAAGTAAAAAATAAACAATAAAAGAATCATGACAAAATACGCTAAACTCATGATAGAGAAAAACGAAAATAAAAGAAATTACACTTTATTCAAGATTAACTTATCATAATAGTTTTCTTCACAGAAAAGTATGAAAGATTTTAGACTGCATTTCCCTGCTAATATGCAAACACCTGGGTTATTCCTCCCTAATAATCCAAAACACAATTCATTTATCGGAGAAAGTTTAAGAAAACAAAAATGAGTCACACTCAAGACAAATTCCCTTAAATCCCACACTCTAATATAAATTGCATGCATGAATTCATCATAAATTCGACCCATCAATCTTGATCATGTAACTGTAGGTGCATTCTTGAAGGCGTGCACTAAAGTTGGCTAGGAGTTTTTTTTCTCCTAAATCACTATTTTTATTGTACTTTAATATTAAAATGTTGTTTTCATTATACTTTAGTGTGAATCTATTTAATTTAAAAAATATTTTATAGAGCATGCATAATGAAAGATACGAATCTGGATTGAAGGTCTAATTATAGCATAATAGAAATTTTTTACTAAGAAAAGTGACAAAATCACATGTTTTCCAAAATTATCATATTTTCCTTACGTTCTAAGTAATAATTATAGCTAAAAAATAGATATGGATGTAAAATGTTTTTTCTTTTACGGGATAAAAATTGACCAAAGAAATTTTTTTGACATTTTATTGACCAGAGAAGTTTTCTTAAGATCATTTGCATAGGCTTTAGGTACAAAGGAGTTAACTTTAATTTATCTAATCTAATTATAAAATATTATATTAATCACAAAATATTATATATATCATATAAAGTATACTTTTAAAAATAATTTCATAGGCTAAGACATATAATTAAATTACAAGTTATATACACGTATGTGTGTGCACAACTAACATTCATTCTTTGATTATATATTAATAAAAAATATCATATTATTTATAATTATATTAATTTTCTTAATATAATTTAAAATAATAATAATAACGTACATATGCATATGTCTCAATACCAGCCACTACTTATTATTATTAGTTGTATTTTATGATGCACCGATATTTCAATTTGGGGTGTCCGACAGGTATTTGTGTTTGATATGTATCTGTGTCTGATACTTTAGGATACTTTATCGATACTTATCAATTAAGTATCTCATTTACAAAGTCATAGTATACTATAAGAAAATCTTTGAATAATGACAAATTTTAGTGACAAAAAATAATTAGTCATTACAGTGATCAATTTATGTACCAATTTATAAATTAAACATTATTGGCAACTAAAATAGTTCAAAAAATTATAATTGGTCTCTATATTAATAACTAAAATAGGTTTTATTATAAATTAGTGTATAAATTGGTCACTAACATTAGCTAACATAGTTTTGACTACTAAAATAATTGGTTTCTAATTAGAAAATTGGTCTCTAACATATTTTTTGTTACTAAAATTGATCATTATTTAAAAGTTTTCTTGTAGTAGTGGTATTTTGATGATGACAATAATTTATATTTTATATGTTGAAGACTTTAGTACATATGGTTTAATTTGGATTAACACAATAACAATCTTATATTTATTATGTTTTTAAGAATTATGATACACTTTTCAATATTCATATATCACCTATCATGTCCTATTATTTTCAAAATAAATGTATCGACATATCGAATACGTGATGTATCTGATACACATATCGTATCCGTGCATCATAAGTTGTATTACATTAGTATAATTATTAACATTATTATTAAAAAATTTATTATTATTATTATTATTCTGAAATAAATATTATTTATTTTTAATTAATTTATTGCTAAGAATACTTGTGATTAGTTATATAATTGTTTTCACACTATTATTCTTTTTTACATGATCCATAATATTATATTATTATTAGTATTAGTGTTAATATTAGTATTAATAAATATTCAGTATTATTATTACTTTTATTATTAATATTAATGTTATTAATAATAGTACTATTATTTTGTATTAGTATTATAATAATTATAATTATCATTATCGTGGTTGTTATTCTTTGTATTATTATTTTGTCCGGATCCCTAAAATATCTTATGTCTACATTTTATATCGAAAGTGTAAACTCCACCTCAACTATTTTATATGGTATAACTACACATCACTAATCAATTTTATAATTTAAAGCATATAAATTTACATCTAAATATTATCAAACTATTTATTTAAATATTATATATAATTATACACAATTATAACACTTAAATATATTTTTTTATTTAAATAAACAATTGATTATACAAGTATTAATTAACGGTCGTCTTCCAATCTAATGTATTTTCATATTATATACAAACAAACTTATTTTTTCACAATGAAAACATGTTAATGAATTTTTGAAATTTTTAATGCACAATTTTCTTGATATAGTTATGAAGTTCTCTTTCCCTTCTCCACTTAGGGTTAAACTTTTCATTTGAACGCACACAAATCCACTAAAATGTATTTTCCCTCTTAAAACATCATTTTCCATATATTACTTCCAATGTTTGTAATTTTGTATTCCAAAATATTAAAAAAAAAAATTCTCACTTTTATATTAAACTTTTAATTAATATATCGCTCCAAAATTATAGTAACCAGTGACATTTTAATACATAAATATCACAATAATAATAACCATAATATTATTTGTAACTAATTCATTTATGAGTAAATAATTAAAAAACATAATATATTGTTATTTCATCTAACAAAATATTTATGATTATTTGTAAGCAAAGGTTCTTTAGAGCTTGGAGTTTAGAAGCATACTTGTTAGAGTAAGGAGCGGAGATACTCGACTGATAGGAAGAGGAACGAAGTAGCGTGTTGTTGATTTCAAAGTAATTTATTAAAAAGTATAAAATTTTTTTATTCCAAGTAACAAAATATATAAAACTATTTGTAAGTACTTTTAAAATACTCTATTAAAACTATAACGACAATGTTGATCGATCTTGATTCTAGTAATATCTAACTTTAATATTTATTATTATTATTATTATTCATATAGACAATAATATTGTATAATAACATATATAAAATAATTATTTACTCCAAAAATAATTAATATTTTTTTATTTTACAAATAAAAAATTATAAAAAAAAAAAAACACAGCACCCGTCGGGTATAACACTAGTTTTAACAAAAACAAATATAATTAAACCTATTTTTTTCTATGCATCTTCCTTAAAACTTGAAAAAAATAAACAATAATATATCTATTCAAGTTGCGACAAATAAAAAGGAGAAAAGAAACTTAATAACTCAATCAAACAAAGTTTCAACCAAGAACATCAAAATAAAACATTTCATTGGATCAAATAAATCATCAAGCCACCTTAGAACACATTTTATTCGCGTATCTTAATTATGTTAAAGTTTATTTGTCTTCTCCATCAAATACGCAACCGCCTATTTACTTGCATGTAATAGTATTTTTTGCACAAAGACAATAATAAACTATCTTTCCGCAAAATAAGAGTAATAATCAACAAGCATTTAACTTGAGCAACTAAGACACCACCATATATCATGACAGACCCATGGACTTAGTGAACATCTATTTGAGCTTTTTCTTCCAATATACCCAAATAACTTCTTTCTACATTTCCATGAAGTATGATTAGTGTCAAAAATATTCCTCCATATAATTTTGTTAGAAAGACTTCAAATTGAGTCACCGAAAAATTTCTAGATTGCATAATTCGGAAGTTAAAAATTTGGATGTTGTGTTTCAAATTGTACAAACCATAATCTTTTAATATTCAACATTTTTTTATTTTGTAATCTAGAATGTGGAATTCAGATAGTATATTTTTAAATTGTTGAATCGATAATGTATTTCTAAGAATATGTTGTAGATTTAAAATTACTTTACAAATTTTATCATCGGTACATCTAAATTAAAATTCTATATTATATAATACGGAATATTCTTTTAATAAAGTGTTTCTTTTCATTATACAATCCAAAATTTAACTATTACAGTTATGAATTGTATAAACCAAATTGTAGTTTTTTATGTTCTAAATGTAACGTCCATTTAATCAATAATTCTAATTAAAGGAAATGTCATACAGGATAACATAGTAGCGCGGTCTTGAAGCATAAACATTACTCCTTACAATATTTAAGGCACACAATGATGTCAAAACAAAACAAGATACAAGATACAAAGTTCCACAGTAATCAAATTGAGATTTAAAGGACAAGCCAATACATGGGCTATAGCCCTATACTAAAGCTCAAAACAGTAGAATCCAGCCCAAGTGGCTACTCAGCAGAACCATCACCTCCCTGTTGACCACAGGTGTTTCTCGCATCTGCTCACATCAATAAATTGATGATCATCGCAAAAGGAGAAGGACCACACATAAAGCAATCAAACAAGCAAAAGGGTAAGCTAGAATATAAAACAGTTTATCATACAATTACATGCTATTTCACAATCTAAGCAGTATATTCGGCCAAACATGTTATGACTTTTCAAACAATACACTAAGACTCAGACTCGACTAATCCGGATACATATAATTTAGTCAGATCTAGCGGATGCTTGCACTTGTGGTGGATTTCCCTGCTCTACCGAGCTGCTCACCCCCAAGCTAAGTGTTACAATGTCTCAACCTCCACACACAAGGTTAGTCCTTAATGAATTTCAGGCCTCCTGTTACTCTCACCACAAGAGTTAGTCCGCTCTATGTGAGACTAACTGCCTCCTTAGAGTGTTAGGATGCAACCTTACCTTGAATCCTTACCAAATTATATAGATGGGGCACCACCATGAACTCCGACTAACAGGGCCTGTAAGACCCAGGAAAATTAAGTAAATAAATAAATATTTATTTAATAATTGTGAGGGAAGGAATCTATAAAGTAATTAATGTAGAGAATTATGACAAATGAGCAATGGTAGCCTAAGTGGTTAGACACGTTTGGTGCATTTAAGAGGGACTTGGGTTTAAGTCTTACGTATGGCATTAATGTTATTTTTTAATTATTTAATTTATTATAGGCGCATATATGAACATGTGGCATGATGTTATGAGTATATGTGTGCATGATATGTCAAGAACCATTTATAGGTTTATGGTTATGCATATGCTTGATAATTGGGTGGATGTGAGTTTAAACCTTGGCTAGTGCAAAATAGATCTTTTTACGCTTGGATTATTTTTGGCTACATTAGTAAGTGATCAAGAAACCCTAGCTATCTCCAAAGAAGCTAGAGAGGTAAGGATCGTGGTAATTGATGAGCTGAAACCACCAATTAATTGCACTTGAATACATTTAAATCATTGTTTTGTTTTTTGGACATTAATGTAGTAATTACTAGGTGAAAGCTTAATGAGTGAGTAAAGGTGGTGTATTTTCGTGTGGCCACCTAAGAGGGTTTTCCAGAACACCAAAACTGAACCAAAGGAAAGTGTTTGAGGGGAAAATGTGCACTCAAGTATAGGAGAAAATACCTAAGACAATTTTGGGGCAAAAAGGGACGTTAAGAGCACAATTGGAGCGGGAAATCCAGGTTAGGGGAGCTGTAATTTCTTGTTTTAATGACATTATATGCAATTGTTATATATTGATGTATGAAAGTTTTCTCCTAAATCAAATTCTTGTATTGTTTAACTTCTATATGTGTGTTTGTAGTTTCCGTTGTATTGAGTTCTCTTTGTGACTCAATCATTGGTATGATTATCGTGATTCTTCTTTTTGACTTTTGTGACCCAATCATTGCTATGATTATCATGATTTTTCTTTTTGGTTTGACTAAGATGTTTAAAGTTTTCTTCTAAATACAGCACACTTAATATTATTCTTATTACTAATTTTATTTTATTTTACCATTATTATTATTATTATCCTTATTATTATTATTATTATTATTACTATTTATTTTACTATTATTATTACAATTACTATCATTTTTATTTTTATTATTTTTCTTTTTTCTTTTTTATTATTATTATTATTATTTTGATTATTATTATTAATTTCATTTTATTTTGTTTTATAATTATATTTATTAGTATTATTATTTTATTTTATTTTACTATTATTTTATTATATTATTTTTATTATCATTGTTTTTGTTTTATTAATTATTTTATTATTATTTTATTTTATTAATGTTACTGTTTTATTATTATTGTTTTATTTTATTATTATTATTATTTTCATTTTATTTTTATTTTTAAAATTTTGTTTTATTATTATTATAATTATTATTATTTATATTATTGTTATTTGTATTACTATTATTATTTTTATTATTATTATTACTATTATTCTCATTTTATTTTATTTTATAATTATTTTTATAATAATTATTATTATTTTATTTATTTTATTTTGTTATTATTTTTATTATTATCATTGTTTTTTTTATTGATGATTTTACTATCATTAATAATTACTATTGTTTTATTATTACTGTTTTATTTCATCATTATTATTATTTTATTTTATTTATATTACTGTTTTATTATTATTGTTTCATTTTATTTTATTATTATTTTCATTATTATTTTTTATATTTTTAAATTTTCGTTTTATTACTATTATTATTATAATAATAATTATTATTATTATAATTATTATTATTATTATTTATACTATTATTATTATTATATTATTATTATTATTTATTTATTTTTATTATTAATATTACTATTTTTATTATTATTATTATTATTATTATCATTATTTTCGTTTTATTTTATTTTATAATTATCTTTATCTTTATCATTATTATTATTTTATTTTACTATTATTTTATTATTGTTTTATTTTATTTATGATTTTATTATCATTATTATTTATTATTATTTCTTTATTTTACTTTTATTATTTTATTATTTTTATTTTATCTTATTATTTTATCTTATTAGTATTATTATTTTACTATTATTGTTTCATTTTATTTTATTATTATTTTTATTATTATTTCTTTTAATTGTATTGTGTCGTTTTACTATTATTATTATTATTATCATTATTGTTATTGTTGTTGTTTTTTTATTACTATCATTATTATTGTTTTATTGATTGTGCGATATTTTGGGGCAATGGTTATGTATTCTTCCTGCTTTGTATATTGTTTGGTTGTTCAAGATTGTGTTGGACTATGATCCAGTCGTGTGATTATGACTAGATAAGCATATTTTATGTTATGGATTGTATGTATAGTGAAAAAGATCTGGTAGAGGCTCTGGAAAGCGTATGGTGCCTAGCGGCGTGAGGTGTCTGCCAGGCAGTCTGGATCCAAGTTTCGCCTAGCGACGCGAGAGGTGTGCCAGGCGGTTTTGGGTGAAGAGTTGGATCACAAGGAGGATTCCTACACCGCTTTGAATGGAGGTCATGAGGCAATGCTTTGCTGGGGGCCCAGTTACGAGTGTAACTTGTATCGAGGTAACACGTGGCCTCTAACAAACAATTGAAAATGAGAGACAAGTAGGATTTGAACCCACTAATGGGCCAGCGCTTGGCGTTTACTCTAGCCCGTCTTTATAGGATAGATAAAATAAAGCAGTAGAAGGGAGCTCCATAGTATAAAGGCGTAGGCTAATTCATTGTCTAGGTAGCTTTTCTTGAACTCTAGGTTGTAGCCTGGTGGTTTAGGAAGTCCAGTGGAGTATGTGAGAACGTGGCTCGTACGACGAGGTTTCAAATGATTGCACTTTTCAGTGCATCTGATAGAGTTTTGGTAGTCTGGGAACAACTACGGACTTCTGTTCGTTTTGGGGAACTCCACTTAGTGTCGCGGTGTGAGGCCATGGCAAATTTATTCCCGCGTGTGGACTATTAGGTGGTGACCTGAAGTCGGAGGGACGAGTAGACACTCGTGCAGCAAAGATCGATCAGTGTACTCACCAAAGGGTGTAGAATCAAGATGCGTCCAACGGAAAGTTTGGAAGTGGAGGATTGAGGATTGGGGCTAACATAGGTTATGGTTATGAAATGCTTTAATTATGTCATGTGTAATTGTCCTTCTTGTATTTAAGCTCACCCCTATCTATGTGTGTTTGGCGATAATCATGTAACTTGTTACATGGGAGCAGATGTTGATGCAGGTTAGCATGTGGATGCCTAGAGTCAGAGTGGGGACCAACTATGGGAGTTTTTTTCTAGTTTTCTTCATGAACTATTTTGTAATGAATATTATGAACAATTAATCTTTGTAATAATTGAACGCCGTATGAATTTTATAATTGGTGCATTGAAATAAAGTTTTAAATTTTCCCGCGTTTTGGGAAAAGGAATTATCATAAATACGATTTTATACTTATATCAATATTTTAATTATTTAAATTAGTAATATCCGATCGGGATGTTACAGGACCATGGAATTACGTCCCGACCAACTGAGGCACCACCATAAAGTCTCACCTAGAGACCCATGGAATTACGTCCTAACCACATACCAAACATATTCCACCAACCAAGTAATACTTATCATTCCAATAAATCTCATGCCAATCTTTATAACCAACCTCTTTCATATTCCAGGTTAAATCCATACCAACTCATCATTCTCAATCCATGAATATAGAATTATATCTCATACCAATACCATGCCACTTTAATTACCAACCATCTCATTTGTTTTACATACCAAGATCACACCAACACATCAATCCAATTCATAACCACATATATTCCATGCATTTCACAAGCCTCATACTTTAAATAGAGTAAATCAATCAATCAAACAATCCATCACAACCAAGTGAAGAAAACAGCGTGGCCTGCAGCGAATCTAGCTCAAGGCAGAAGCCTTCGCTCAGGCGAGAGGAGTCCCCTCGCTCAAGCTGTAGACTCTCACTTAATCGAGATCACGACAGAGGCCCTGGGAGGTTTTTTGCACACTCGCTTAGGGGAGCCCTCCTCACCTGAGCGAGGCCACCCCTCGCTTGGGCTAAGACTGCAGCATCACACTAAGGCTCTCATGCGTTCTCACTTAGGCAAGCGTCTCTCGCCTGAGCGAGGTAGTGCCTTGCTCAAAACAAGAGCTCTCCGCCTGAGCGAGAGTTCGAGTGTAACCCTGGTCTGCTTCTGCAAGTCTCGCCTGGGCGAGTCAGTCCCGCTTGGGCGAGTCAGTCCCGCTTGGGCAAGAGCATTATTCTTCCTACAACAGCCACATATTCGCACCCAAACAACAATACAAGCATTTCACTATTCAACCACAGCACACCAGTTATAAATCATGAAACAGTGACAAGGAAAACCAAAAATCGAAGTAAATAAGTAAGCCCTAGCTTTCCTTACCTGGAAAGGGCTAATATCAAACCTTGACCATTAAGCTGATACACCCAGTAGCTCCAAGAGCAGATTCGTGAACTGAAATAGCAGCATAGAAAGAATGACATGGTTACTTATGTGAACCCTAACAGAGACCACAAAAACATACTTAGAATGGAAGGAGTATGGTTCAAGAACCAACTTACTTGAGACGATGTGAACTTTTGAGCTAGCACGAACAAGCGAAAACCAAACCCTAGTAGAGAAACGACAGTAGCTCTAAAGACAAGGGAGACTGTTTTTATGAAAGTGCAAAGAATAATTAGGATTAGGACAATTTAGGGTCCTTGGATCCCTTTGAACCAGCCCCAGACCCAACTGACTTGGGACAGCCCTTTTAAATTAGGGCATAAATAATTTAGTGGCCTTACACTAAATTGTTCTACCTAGAATTATTAAATATATATATATATATATATATATATATATATATATATATATATATATATTTATTGAAGTTTACAATTCAAAAGTTATTTTGAAAATCATAATTGTTACAAAAAGCAAAGTAATAATTTTGAAATAAATAGGGGTGTAAAACAAGTCATGGGAGTGTAGAAAGAAATAATCCTATTTATTGGTCTGTAATTATAAAAACCCAATGGATCACTTTGTGCTGCAAAATAAAAATTTTGTTATACAGTCGTACTTAACACCTATTTGATATAAAAACAAAATTATAAAATGTCACTACCAGTAAATAAATCGAAAAACTCTTAACTATATTCCACATTCGATAAATATGAATTACAACTTCAAATGACTTTCGCCCATCATTGATATCTATATTATATATGATAATAATATTAAGAAATTAAATTTTCTTATTTAAATCATAGAATAAAACCATATCTTAATATCCACCAAAAAAAAAAAAAAAACGTTTTTAAAAGTAAAAGTCAAGCAACTATTTTTCGAAGACAACATATATATTTAAATAATAAGTTCCATTTTTAATTAAAATTCTTTATTATGAAAATACACCTACTATTAAAATATAATAATAAATTAAAAATAAATTCCAAATAGGATTTAACAAATAACAAAAAAATAAAAAATGGTCCGTGCGTAAGCACGGTCTCATACTAGTTTAAACATTAGAAAGCTTTAAAGCAAACACTATTACGAGAAAAAGTAGATATCCAATATAGAATGGGTTCGATTAAAGATAAATTGTTCCAGAGAATAATAAAACCTGTCCTTGCAAATTGTATTATTCCACACCATCCACTGCTCATTTTATGCCACCAATAATAGAAAAAAAAAACGTTTTAAATATCTATTGTATAAAATTAAAATGCAAAACAGTGTTAAACATAAAAGGATAAAAGAAACAGATGAAAATGGGAATAATTGTGAGAGCAAAATAAAGATTTTTACAACTAATTGCTTACCAATAAAGGTGATATGTACAAAACAGCATGGTATCGAATCCTTACAAGTAGTGCTCCCGGTGGTTTAGCCTACGAATTGTTTCATTAGCTAACTAAACAAAAGGGTTAGACTCAGACAACCTTTTACAGCTTGACGTTGATATTTTACATTATACAACAGACAAATCATCACAGTAATTAATAACACGTGGACCATAATTCTTAAATATGGTATTCTTCAAGCCATAGGTTAAATTATCTCTCTGGAGTGCCATAGCAATTGCTAGATCCAAAGCAGTCCTTTAAAAATTGAGTAAACGTACAAGCAGCAAACTGTGAATTCTGAAGGCAATACAACGAACTATTGTTACAACAATGCACCCCAGACCAACTCTAGCAACTTGAAGACTGAACATTTTGAGAGATCTTATATATCCAATGAGCGACAAATCTGTCTTAAAAAGAAAAAAAAAATCAAATAAGGCAGACAAGAAAAATCAAACCATGCTAAAATGAAAATTTGCATGAAATCGGTAAGAAAGGTTTTGCTCCTATTCCCCCTCCTCTTCTTTCAGAAATCAATTAGTTGCATTAGAATTTGTTCCCCAAAATAAGAATGTCATAGGAAGCAAATAACTAAGGTACTGTAAAGTGCTTAGAATCTACCAATAAAGTTATAAAGATAAAAATAAACAATGACATTTCTCAGATGATAATAGGTAGGAAGGAATAATCCACTTATATAACCTACAAAATACTTACAACTAAATGATGACCAGAAGTGTCATCAACTTACTTTAGGGAATAAAAATATAAACTTATAATATTATAAATATTATTTTAATATCATAAGAGCATAATATAAAATATTAAGCCCCTTAATTTTCTTTCTTTTGGCCTCTTTTGGCCCATCCTATCATCATCCACCCATTCACATTGGACCTTGTCCTCAAGGTCCTTGAAAATTGCATGAAGTTGCCCCTGGGAATAGGTGGTCAAGTGAAGACTTGTGCCCAACAATTTTGATTGCGAAAATGTAGTGTGATGTGTCCTCGGACAATTTTGGTTAAGCAGACATATTGTGCCTTTGGCTAAGGAACGAGATTGAAGGGTGAGTTCACTATGCTGGAAAGTTCTTTCCCTGAGGGTCCCCCTACTCGCAGGAATAAATATTTTAAAAACCGTGTATTTTTTTGGTTAATGTTTTTTCCTGGTTATCATTGTTCACACAAGATACATTGTATCACAGTTAACTGTTGGCATTGCTATTCACTGCAAACAACTTTTGGATTTGCTCCCTCTGGGCGTAACTGTTTACCATTGACATTATTCCGGTGGGTACTATTTACCACAGATATCTTCCGACAACTAATGCTTACTGCCCGACATTTTCTAGAAAGTACTGTTTACCACCAGCGTTTTTCCAACAGTTTCTATTTACCATTTACTTTTTCCAGCAAGTACTGTTTACCACCAATGAATGTTCTTCGGTCCAGCAACTTTCTTTACCATCAAGCTTTCTCCAGTTGACGTAACTATTCACTGCCAACATTTTCCGGACGTGTTTCTTTGTGGTTTTTGACCAGTTTTTTTACAGCCGGCAATTGCCACCCTTGTGCGATGACCATTTTTTACTTTCCCACAAACATTGTTTCTCTGAACATCTTTTCTTTCTGACAATCACTGTGCCCTCTGAACACTTTTTCTTTTTGAAGCCAACATGTTCTCTGGGTAGCTTTCCAACAGCCACCGCATCCTCTAATCATTTTTGCCTTCCAACAGGTGTCAAGTCAACTACCCATATTTGCTCTTTGACAGTCATCATATCCTTTGACCATTCTTAACGAGCTTGACTCATGATGTTCCAACTTGAAGAGGAATATTAAAAATATGGTTTGAAAGGATGAAGCATATAATATCCCTTTGACAGAAAATTTCTGTCCCGAAAATATCTAGCTATGACATTATTTACTGTCAACTTTGGCAACCAACTGGCAGCTGACATCTTTAATAGTCTCCAAAAGGGTTTTGTGTGGATGATATTTGTAACAAGTTTGTCCATCAAATATGTTCCACAGCTTGAGGGATAAGAGATATGAATTGATAGGGAAATACCTTGCCAAATATTACTAATTATTAGATATTGCGGGTGGATCTCTGTCAAATCTCCGTGTTCGATGTTACCATGGGTATCTCCATGACTTGTTCGGGTTCAAGTGAAATCTTTGGTACCATCATCAACTTTGTTTCTCTTGGAGCTTTTCCAACAAACTCTCTTTTTCTGTGAGATTTATCTACGCCAGGGTATGGGTTGTAGAAGGTACTGCAAAATGGGTATTGTGGTAAGTGGCTGAAGCAGAAACTAATGGATAAACATTGAGAACGGAAGAGGGGATTAGAGTATATGGGTTCGAAACCCGCTGTTCAGAATCCAAACCCATATGGGGACAAAGGGAAACTCAGTACTGTGGCAACTGTGATGAAGTGGTTGATGACTAGAAAAGGTTGGGATTGAGTGGAGACCACGGGGATTGACTTTTATAACCTAAAATATACAAACAACTAAATGATCACCCAACAAGTGTCATTATCTTACTTTAAGGAATAAAAGTATAAGCTAAATAATATTAAAAAGATTATTTTTAATATTCTAAGACCATCCTGAAATCTTTAAATTGCTTAACTTTCTTTCTTTTGGACCTCTATTGGTCCATCCCAGCAGAATGACACTATATTTCAATCCTACCCAACTTAACCGAAGGCTCTGAATGATATAGGCATCCAATCTGATTGAAAGTAACATTTCAAACATTTTAAATCGTTTCTACTCCAAATTTGTCATCAGTTATAATGTTAGTATTGAAACTTATGGTCTGGTTGGAGGAGTAAGAGTGAAAATAAAAAGAATGAATTTAATTGAGATTGTTTGGTAGAAAAGAAATAGAGGGAGAGAAAATAAAAATGAGTGGGTCCCACCAGTTCTTATTCACTTTGCTTTTACCAATTTCCACTCTTCTCCCTATCTCTCATCATTTGTTCTCTATTTCTTTTAACCAAACACCTTTAGCTTTCACTTTATTTCTACCTATCTCCACGTATCACTTTATGTTCATTCACTTCGTTCTCTCTTCACCAAACAGAGCCTTAGTGAAAGGATAGACAGCCATGACCATGATTTTCAATATGATTTTACAAATCATGGAAAATAAGATAAACATGGAAGAAAAATGAGATGGTATGTCATGTAACAATATGTACCTTCATTATGTTTCATAGTTGGAGGAGACAATTTTAACCCCTTCGAATATAAGGAGATGCAGAACCAGAGGTCTGGGAAAGTAGCGGTCGTTGGACAAAGGTATGATTTAGGAGTTTAGCAGCACTGGGACGTTCATCTGGATTAACTTTGAGACACTGCAGGATAAAATCCTGTGCATCTCTTGAAAGGGAATCTGGCACAATAGGGGGCTCCCCTCTTCCAATTCTAAACAATGCCTGCATCTGTTGTCCACAAAGATTCATCAAAAACTCAAAAGTCAAAACCTGCAGAAATGCAATGACACTCACACACATACATAGGGGATGTATTAATGAGAAAGTAATTTTTTTATGTAAGACTGAGAACCACATTTAAGATACACAATCATACTCGAATGGTCACGATTAAAAAAATGTAAATTTATATGGTTGCTTAGCAAAATGACTTTTTAAAAGCTCACATTACTATTTATTTTAATCTCCCATCATTTCTTCTATACCAAATTGTTTGATATTATTAAGATATTGTTAGATATTGATAATATCAAACAATATCTAACACCTCTCATTTAGAGAAAGAGAGTTCGTATTAAAATCTTAAAAATTGTGAAAACTGACTAAAACTTGACAAATGAAGGAACACATGGTTAATTGAAGAAACAAACTTGGGTTATACAGGAAAGAGTGATGATGAAAGTAGTAATAATACATACACATTCTAAGTGAGAGTAAGGAAATTGGCCAGTTAACATCTCTAACACAGTACATCCCAGACTCCATATATCAGCTGGAAGCCCGTAACCATTTTGTTTACCTTTTACAACCTGCATGTTAGAATAATACAGCTTAATAACCTCTGACTATACAAATAAGAAATCAGAATATATATCTAAAAAGATGGACTTTTTGCTACAGAAAAGTTTCTCCTCTTTCCATGTATTGGGCACTAAGGAGGCTGATGAAATCCCGCAGAAGTTGTTTGGATGAGGAATTTTAAAACTTCAAGAAATTTGAAATGTTTGAAAATTGTATGGCTTTGATTTAAATTTCTTTCAGCGTTTAAATATATTTAGATAAATCAATTCAAGTTTCTTAAACTTCAAACTCTCAATTTGAATAGAACAATTTAATATATATTATAAGCAAAAAAAAATTAATATATATTTAAAAACTGAAATTTTAATATTAAACTTTATGAAAAAAGTCATTAATGTTTAATAATTCTACAAAATAATATCATAATATTTAATATTCAAAATTACTAATATTGATATTTTTTACAGCAATATTGATAGAAAGAATAGAGAAGAGTGAGATAGAAAACAGAGGAGAGTAAGAGAGAACGAGAGAGGAGAGAAACAAGAGATAGAGAAGAGAATGAGGAAAGAGAAGAGACATAAAGGTTAAAAGAAGAGAGAACATGAAGAATTTCAAACTTAATTTTTGTAGAATTTGAAACTCTACAATTTCAAGTAATCAAAATATTTTTTAAAATTTTTAGAATTTCAATTTCTTTCTAAATTTAATATCCAAATAACATTTTGAATTCACTAAAAACAATGAAGTATTCTCTTAGAATTCCCCATCCAAACTCAAGGGCAAAGTTTCTTGTTTCAAATTCTTTCCATTCATGAAGCAGTAATGAATTCTTGAAAACAGGCATAGCTAACTACAGTTGAGTGAGTTAATTTTAATTACTTGCTAATTAGTCATTTTTTCATTTTATTCTTTCATGTGTTTCCGTAGTTCTTTAAATAGTTTATGCTGACACTGATTTCAATCCTAAAACTTAAGGGATTTGATTCTGATCTCCACATATATTTGAACAATTCACTCAGTAAATTATATCCAAGTTTCACACACTACTTATATGCACCAACTTATTACATAGAAAAAGATTTATGGTGTAAATGGAAAAGAGAAAAGGTGTTCAGTTTCAGTGCCAATAATTTATAGGCTGGCCTAGAAGATGGCCTGATAATTCAGAAACTGGATGATTATCAATTTCTGCTTTGCCACTACACGAAGAACATTGTATTATAATAGAAATCAAGGATCAGAAACATGTAACTTGTATTCATGAAAAATAGAGAAATACACGAGAATTAGTACAATTAACAAGACTAAAATCTCCACTCATCAATTTCTGCTTTGCCACTACGTCAAGAACATTGTATGATAATAGAAACCAAGGATCAGAAACATGTAACTTGTATTCATAAAAAATAGAAAAATAAGAGAGAATTACTACAAGTAACAAGACTATAATCTTCAACACAGACTGTAGTTGTGGACATTGGCAAGTCAGGCCAATAAACAACCATGGATAGAATATGAATCTTGTATTATTGAACAAAGAGATATGAGAGAACTGTAGAAAACTATATAGCTTCCCCTTATAGAGGAAGGGTTCTAGAGAGAAGAAACCCTCCGCCCAAAGTCTATCCTAAAAGAGGAAAACAATGAGAATACCACGAGCTGCCCTCTACTTTCACACCTCGCCTCCATAACCACAACTCTTTTCCATAATAACAATCATACAGAAAAAGGAAAACCTAAAACATCATGCAGAAAAAGGAAAACCTAAACCAAAAAGTCCTGTGCTCACTTCCTGATTCATTATTTATTTCCCCACACTGCATACTCTCCGAACTTTTTGATTCATTTCTCTGATCCTCAGGTTGGATCCCATTATTATATTACAACTTGATATTCATGCAACACTAAAAAGTTTCATTGTTTCACCTTTTCAAATAATTCTATTAAAACGTAGAACATTAAATGATGTTTCGTAATTAATTTTGTATGGTAGGATTTCCAGATGAACAAATAATAACCTTCTATCCTAAGCAGGACAGTTAATAACTTCACAAAATGAGCAAGCAAGCATTTAGACCAGTAAGATTTTAAATCCATACTGCTTTTGGTAGATGTATGACAAATCACTTTGATTTAATAGGTGTCAGGTCTATGGCTGAACAAGTATAAACCCAATCCAGAACCATGGATCCAGCAACAAACTTACTTTTTAATTTTTACTTACTAACGACCATGTCTACACTCCATTAATACATATGATGGCTCATACCGATTTTTCAATAACTTTAATTAGAGGAGAATATTGAGGCAAACCTCTGGGGCCATCCAGAATGCTGTTCCCTTGCATGATTTGACATCATTCAATTTGATTGCCTGAAAAACAATAACATTAACACAATATTAGAAAATGGAAAGCTAAACAACTGAAGATTGTTCAGAAATAAAAGCTAGACAGGAACAAAAGAAAGTCATGAACTTAGAGCCACCTTCGCCAATCCAAAATCTGAAAGCTTAACAGATCCATTTGCATCCACCAATATATTTGCACATTTAATATCCCTATAATCAATGGAAATAATTAGGTAATATATACAAAGATTTTTCATGACATTACATTAATGAAACAGAAATACAGAAAACAAAGTTACAGAATTATAAGCATACTGCACAACCCCAGAAAAGAAAACACTAATCGTTAAATTTCCAATACCAAACCCTCATGTGACATGTACACTTTGTTCAGTGAATCATTCAACCTCTCGATCTTAACCTTGTCAATCGATTTTACATTTTGAGAAAAATTACATCCAGCAATTCTGACATAATATATATAAACATCCAACGTTAAAAGCGCCTCCACAACAGAAATATCAGGATACATAATGGCACTAAATGGTGTTTATTTGAGGCAAGAAAAGGATAGCCATGACAATAATTGGGTGAGAAATCATTTTCTCAATTGTATACTTTTCTTCCACTCCTCTCTAGTCTATTCTATTACCCAATATATGGATCCATTCAAAGTATTAACAGGGAAATGGTCGTCTCAATTGAAATTTCTGCACGACCTTATCACAAGAAAAACATGTAAGAACAAGAGACCTATGGCCAAAACGAGGGTCTAAAAAACAAGAAAAGAAACACAAATACAACAAAAGTCCCTTTAATATTTATATAGAAATTATAAGACAGAAAATGGAAGTTTCTCCTCTGCAAGGTAGACAAGAGCCATAAACTTCACTATTGTCTGAGACTATCAGAAAACCAGAAGTCGTCTATATCAAAGAGGAAGAAAATTAAATGAATAAATAGGTCACCTGTGAACAATGTTCCGATCATGGAGATACTTTAAACCATGCAAAATCTGCCTTGTATAAGCAGATACTTGAGAATCTCGAAGAGTATATCTCTGGTAGAGATTTCTAAGGGAACCTTTAGTTACAAGCTCAATAAAGATATACAGATTTGACGCATCCTGCAATAAACAACATAGTTTAAATTACAAAACACAGATTTCACTAGGTATCAGTTACATTACAGCATGAAATTACAAGCCTTCAAAACAGATATAGATCAGAGCTAAACTTGTTCATAGCTGACAAAATCTGAATACAGTCAAAATATTGTAGCATAGCTAACGAAAATAATTGATGGAATCCCACAGTATCCAAAGTTTTGGCATGCAACAAATAACCTAATGTTGTACCTAATTTTTTATATAAAATAAATAAATTAGAATCAAATTCAGTTATTTGTCACTTTGTATTGCACAAAGGCCCACAACACCCTGGTAGTTGAACCAAATGCAAGAAAAGTGATCTCCATTGAATTATATGCTATACTAATATAAAGATGATAAACCTCACTAACCCAAAATAAAAAGTTTACAACGATCTTAATTATCTTAATTTGATCATTGGAAAAGCTCATCATATTACAGATATGATTTACTTTCGAACTTTCAAGTGGTCTGTTATTTTATATTATGTTTGGAAAAATTTCCCCGTAAGCACTTTTAGAATATAAAATGAGGGAAAATTAAATTAGTTTCTCCATAAATTAAAATTAGTTTATAGATGAGCTAATTTGTAAAACTTAGTTTTTATTAAACTTTGTCGAACTATAGGAAAAAAAGAGAAATTAAGTTGAAACCGTGTGTTTCTTAGACAGCACGGGTGCTTTGTTTGTGTTGAGAAAAAGAAACCAATACAATAAATATAGGAGATTCAATATCATTTAATAATAAAAATAGGATATGTGAATAAATAAAAATGTTCCTGACCATAAACATATAAACTAGATTCATTATTATAAAGGATATGCAACTTATCTATAATTATAACAAACTTCTCCAAGCTAATCCACTTTTTTTTCTTTTTTTTTTCTCCCTACTATAAATGCATATGGAGAAGTTTCCACTAATCAAACTCATTCTTAGTTCGTACAGTTTTTTGCATCCTCAGTAATATAAAAATCAGAAATTTTATTGCCTACACTGACATCATTTAAATTTAAAATTTCGTGCAAATACTCTCATTTTTCATTCAGAGGGATAGAAATTGTCATGTATATATTCTATTCCTGGCCCAAGCTACAATTTCTCCATTAAACTGAAAACAACCAGTACAACGTATCCGATGTGTGAAACATTTAATACAATTGACGGAAACTATCAGCATAGATTCAACAATGATTCTTGACAAGAAAGAATCAAACTAAACACAAAGGAAAGGTTAAGAAAAATACCATTTCAGTGCCAAAGTATTGAACTATATTCTCGTGTTCAAATTGACTCAAAAGTGCAATTTCCTGAGAGGAACAAATAAGTAAATTGAGAAAGAAATCTAGAAGAAAAAATATTGACAATGAGGTTAATCAACTGATACAGTTAATCAAATCTCAAAAATATATTGTACGATACTGCAAAAGATAGCACTATATTTGGGTAAGAGAGCCTTTTTCATTTCATTAATGGAAAATGATTGGGGCATTTGATTCAACAAAATGTTTTATGTTTTCATTTTCTTTCCTGTTGTCAAAATTTGTACAGGAAACAATGGAAACAGATAACAATAAAAAGTTGTTTCCACTTTCATATCCCAACTTTTGGAATGAATAAACAAAATGAAAACAAGGTGTTACTTTGTAATTAAAAGTGAAAGTAGTAAACAAAAATAAGAAACATTTTTCACAAACCAAAGCAATAGAGAGAAGACAGTAATCCCATCTCACCTGTTCCAGTTGATATACACTTTGCCTTGCCTGATTCCCCTGATCAAGTAGTGAAACTTGTTTTACAGCAAAAAAGAATCCATCTCTGCAGTGGAAATCCGAACACATAAACAAATTAACAAAAGGAAAGCACCCGCAGTTAGCACTTATGTAACTTATAAAAGACACCATGATGGGATCAAATATCAAACCCTGTGAACTTCAATTAATTTAGAGTTTTGCACTAGGGACTTTGCAGGGAAACCAACCCATATAATGAAGCATTTTGAACACAAGATATACAGAAGATAGTAGATGATAATTTAACTAAGTGGCCTAATAAACTTAATTTGACCATTCTGTGACAAAAAAAAATACTCATATATTGCTTATGGGTATTTCCCAATCCGGAAGAGCAACAGAACAAATATATTTTAGCATCAAAGAGTTATGCAGTTTAGGAAAGCCCCAACAGGGGCACCATATTAGAGGAAAACCTAAATCATAAAAACAACAAACATAAAATAATAGAATCTAGAATATTTGGCAAAGAAATAAGTTAAATCAATAGTAACTATGTTTTCCATTGCTTAAAAATCAACAGCCCAAGGAGTAATGGCACGAGCCAACACATGCAAAAAAGGGATGCACAAATCATAGTCTTTTTCAATAGATTGTTAACCTAAAGTACAAGACAGTTCAAAAGTTCTGTTAATATATGTTAGATATCATCCTGATTCTGTTTGCATCTTTCCTTCCTTATTTCCTTAATTTATTTAGTTTCCTTAGATAGCTTGGTCATATTCCTAAATATTTATGGGTAGAAATAACTCAGCGAAACACATGAAATCATCTTTCCTTTCATCTCAATAGATCCGGTCACCTCTTCACTGTCAAAAAATTACTGTTTTGAAAAGAAAGGAAATGATTGACCATATTATTTGATGAGCAAGACATTTTCCCAACAACCTCGGGTATGCTTCAGTACATAAACTGAAAACAATGATAAACATTCGCCAAACGGATTCAAGGTTCATTCCATTTCCTAATCTGCTCATCATAACAAGTAGTTAATATTTATGTTGACATCAAAAACTGGAAACAATAACTGATCCTCTTCAATTAGACAAATATAAAATTGTTAGGAGTGGCATCAATTGTTCGAGGTGAAAATTAAGTGAGCCAAGTCACAGTAGGACCGTGATGTTTGGGCTGCTATTAAGTAGAAAGAGTTGTCCTGACTATCGGTTACAGCGTACTCGTAAGCACTCTCCAACAGAATTGGCATTCATATACTGTGTCATATAATTTTCCAACAAATTCTCATATTCAAACCTTCTGGAACTAACTAACTGCCAATCTCCTAATCAAAACTAACATTCCATAATATAGTATCCTAAAAATATTTGAGTAGAGTGAAAGGAATAAAATAGATGAACCGAATCCCTGAAACTGTTCTCACTGGCCCTACTATAATTGTTTCTCTTTCTCTTAACACAACATTGTAATGTTACATACTGCCACCACACCATCTGGATCCCTATTCTCTAACTCCAGCACCACAGTAAAAAACTAAATAAAAAATAAGGCTTATCTTTTGTTTCTAACAATAACTTTGAGCGAGTATAAGCGAAGTGATGGGTACGAAAGCACTTACTCAGAAATCCCTTCATAGACATAGCCAAACGAGCCACGCCCCAAAAGCTCACCCTTCTGCCAGTTACCCGCGGTAATCACACGCTTGATTCTCCCATTAGGAGATATATTACTAGAATTAGGACCCGTAGTAGTGCTGGAAGAATCATCTTCGTTCGAAGTAGAAAACCCAGAAAACTCATCCACAATATCCGCAATACTCGCCGCGCTTTCCTCCTCTTCTCTCTCCACCCTCACTCCACCAACTTCCCCTTCTTCCTCATCCTCCTCTTCCTTTTCTTCTCTATCCTCATCTTCATCAGCAGCACTCAACTCCAAGTAACTCTCCTTCCCTTCCTCCCCTTTCGGCGCAAAATCCCGCAACAAATCCCATGTGGAACTCGTTTCGTCCACCACCGAAACCCTAATCCCCGGCGGCGGCTTCAGCATCGGAGGTCGAAAACCCTTAATTCCTCCGCCGCCAGCGGTGCAGCAACCACTACTCTCAACAGGAACAACACACTCATCCAAAACCCTAACCCCATCCTCGCTCTCAACCACTTCAATTTCCTCCTTCTCCTTCGCCTCCTCGTCGAACGCCTTCTCGTCGTGGTTCCGGCGCGACGGGGTGTTGGAGGAGGAGCGGAGCTTCATGGCCTCCCAGGCGGCGGTCGGAATGGAGAAGTCCTCCGGGCCGGAGAGGCCGAGGCTTTGGCAAATCCGGTCGAACTCGCCCTCCACGCCCTCGATTCTGAAGCTCCTGTGGCCGTAGAAGTCCATGGAGCGCGTATATAACGAAGACGACGAGGAAGACGACGTGGAAACGGATGCGGAGTCACCTCGCAATGAAGACGACGATCCGGCGTCGTATTCGAAGTGCTTGGCGGCGTTGCGGCGCTCAAGCTTGGGCTGCTGCTTCTTGCCTCGCGTCTTGCTCTTCTTGGGGTCCATGTTTGGAGGCTTCTTTCTATTGCCGAATAGTCGAGGTAGGTGATTCATGGCTCGCCAAATCCATCTAAAACCTCGTCGGACCGGGGAAACGCCGCGTTTAGAGTGTTCAGCTTTTCCGAGAGGTGAAGAAAATAAAATGAGTAGTAGTTATGTGAAAGAAAGGTAGCGTACGATAAGAGCTGGTAAACGCCCAAGTAAAAAGGGACAGAAAACGCGGTGCCACGTGGATCGCCTACACGTGACTCGGATTGTCCAACTCGACTAGCTTTTCCACTTTGTTCTGTGCTGCTAACATTGTACATCGCTTCGTCCGGCCTTTCTGAATTAATTCCTGCATCATTAATTGCTGTTGCATGTAAAATAAAATAAAATAAAAAAATATCTTTATTTTTATTTTCTTTAAATACATAATTATTATTATTATTATTATTCTTTTCTATTCACCCATTCACACGTACAAAAGCAATTTTACAGACAGGACTGGAAAGGGAAGAAAAAGAGACTTCAATCAAAGAAGGGTGAAATTGTTGAATATAAGAAAAATAAATAAAAATGAGTGGAAAGATAATAGAGGATGTGATTGACTTATATATTTAATTTAATTATTTTCTAAAATATTCTTATTTATTTATTTCGTTAAATTTAATTTAAAATAATTACATTAAATATATATATATATATATATATATATATATATAATAAGTTGAAGAAAAAAGTTATAATTTTTTTAATAAAATTAATATTACAACTTAATTTTAAATTTTATTTTACTCAAGAATAATTTTGAATTATAGAATTGTGAATTTCGATATATGATCTTTCAAGAAAATTAATATTGGTTCAATATAACATATTATAATTATTTGTTATTGTTTTGGATGTAAGGATCAAACATCCATTTAACTAATTTTTAAAATTTTCAAGGTTTTTGTTCTATTCTCTATTTGGTGTGTTGGTTATTCAATTGACCAAGTTGTATCTATCAAAAGTGCCACTAAAGTTAGCGTAAGATTATTTTGTTAAAGCAATAAATGTGTAACTAATGCAAAAAGTTCCAACAGTCATACATTTGACTTATATTTATAGTTTTTCTCATGAATTTGTAGTTAAGGTTAGCCTAATTATGGCTCAATCATCTTTTAATCTTGATTGTTGACCTCTTTATGTTGATTAAGTTACTAACTAATTTTGTGTTGTGTCACTCGACTAGTCGCTCGACGCAACACATAAATTGTATAAATCGCTCAAGTGGAATCTTGTGGACAGTCCAACTAACGACAATCGGGAGGGATTCGCAAGATGCGTGATGTTGTGCTGCTTGACTAATCGCTAGACAAGCCACATAAATTGTACAAAGGACTTAAGTGGAATCATGTGGGCGTTCCATCTGGTGGCACCTACTGGAGAGTACGTCGCACGGCTCTCATTGACTTCATTAGTCGGCCTTATATGGTTAATCAACCCATACAGTACACAAGTTCTCCAAACCCTAAGCAAGGTTTTACACTGAAGAGAATGGGGTTTATGATCGCTCAAGGTGCTCATTTGTGGGTGTTACGACTCACGTAGAGTGTTTGAACTATCACACACTATGGATCGTTGGATGCGATGAGATTCAACGATTGAGAAGAAACGACAGCTAGGCCCTCAATTACTATAAATAACTATGAGGTTAGCCTGTCATTTTCACTTTTGTATCATACTTCGTCTAATTTGGCTGGTTGTTGCAAATTCATCCCAATAGTTAGGTATGCATCCAGGCCTTTAAACTTAAGTTTGTGTGTCGTGTTCGTGTTGTTAGTCCCTATGAAAGATTGAAAGTGGAGAATGTATTGTGATTGTAGGTTTGTCAACAACATTACCATTAATTATAGGCACTCAATCCCAAGGTTAGATGACATGTTGGATGAGTTGCATGTGTCCACTATATTTTTCAAAATAGATCTTAAAAGTGGTTATCACCAAATAAGGATAAGAGAAGGTAATGAGTGGAAAACTGCATTTAAGACTAAGCTTGGTCTTTGTGAGTGGTTAGTGATGCATTTTGGCTTAACTAATGCCCTTAGCACCTTCATGAGGTTAATAAACCATGTCCTTAGGGAATGTCCTTAGGGATTGCATTGGAAAATTTGTGGTTGTGTACTTTGATCACATCATAGTTTATAACAAGAGTCGTCATGATCATCTAAGACATTCGAAGGTTGTTCTCTCCACTTTAAGGGATAACCATCTTTTTGCAAGCAAGGAAAAATCCACATTTGTGATGATAGTGTGGTATTCCTAGGTTTCATAGCAAGCAAGCATGGTGTCCATGTTGATCTGCCAAAGTCCAAGCCATTCAAGATTGGCCAACTCCCCAAAATGAAGGAGAAGTTAGGAATTTTCATGGAATAACATCCTTCTTTAAGATATTTATCCTTAACTTCTCAAGCAGTGTTTCACCACTCAATTAGTTGGTGAAAAGGGATGTTAAATTTGTGTGGGGAGAGAATGTGACGCAAACGGTGTTGGGATAGATGGAGTCTTGTTAAAAGAGGGGGACCCCATTGCCTATTTTAGTAAAAAAACACAATGGTGCCACTCTAAATTACCCTACCTATGATAAGGATTTATATGCTCTTTTGAGGTCCCTTCAAACTTGGGAGCACTATCTAGTCTCCAAAGAGTTTCTCATTCATAGTAACCATGAGTCACTTAAGTATTTGAGGGGGCAACACAAGTTGAACAAGAGACATGCAAAATGGATTGAATATTTGGAACAATTTCCTTATTGATCAAATACAAGAAAAGAAAATATAATGTTATGGTCGATGCTCTCTCTAGGAGGCATAACCTCTTTTCTAAACTTGGAGCACAAATTCTTGGTTTTGATCACATGGGAGAGTTGTATGAACAAGATCATTTCTTTTCCTCCGTTTTTACTATTTGTCAAAAGAAGGCTCAAAGGCGTTATTATGTATCCAAGGGTTACTTGTTTAAAAAGCACAAGTTGTGTGTGCCTCAGGGTTCCCATAGGAAAGTCACATGAGGGAGGTCTCATGGGCCATTTTGGAGTTGATAAAACTCTAAACATTTTTCAAGAGAAATTCTATTGGCCCCACATGAAGAAGGTAGTTTAAAGGCATTATCATAAGTGCACTGCATGCTTACAAGCCCATGATAAGACTATACCTCATGCCTTGTACACCTTATCCCTATTGTTTCATCCCCATAGGAAGACATTAGCATGAATTTTATCCTTGGTTTACCTAAAACACAAAGAGGATTTGACTCTATCTTTGTTGTTGTGGATAGGTTTAGCAAGATGGCTAATTTCATACCATGCCACAAGGTAGATGAAGCAAGTTACATTGCAAAACTCTTCTTTAGAGATGTGGTGAAACTCAATGGTTTGCTTATGACCATTTTTGGAAGACACTTTGGTCTAGGCTAAGAACCAAGCTTAATTTTTTCACCTCTAGCTTCCCACAAATCGATGGGAAAACTGAGGTTGTTAATAGGTCTTTAGTTTGAAAGGAAATCATAAGTCTTGGGATGAGTACCTTTCCCACATTGAGTTTGCCTATAATAGGGTGGTTCATAAGACCACCAAAATCTCTCCATTTGATGTTGTATATGTCTTCAACCCTCTCACTCCTTTAGACCTCATACCTCTCCCAAATTAGCAATTTTATTCATAAGGAAGGGGTCTGAATTTGTGAAGAAAATGCATGAGAAGGTGAAGTCTCAAATACAATACCAAACTGAGAGATACAACAATAAAAATAACAAAAGCAAGACGAAAGTGATTTTTGAGGAAGGGAATAGGGTTTGGCTCCATTTGAGCAAAGATAGATTTCCAAAACAAAGGAAGTACAAACTCAATTTTCATGGTGATGGACCTTTTAGAGTGCTTCAAAGGATTAACAACAATGCATATAGGCTAGAGTTTCCATGTGAGTATGATGTAAGTGCTACTTTCAATGTTTGTGATCTAACCCGTTTTGTAGGAGATTTGGAGCAAGATGAAAATGAAGAGCCTCTAGATTTAAGGTCAAATGCTTCTCAAGAGGGAGGGGATGATGACACACCCCTAGCCAAGGTTCCAATCACAAGAAGCATGGCCAAACAAATTCAAGAGGAGTTAGCAACCTCTCAACAAGGTGAAGCTAAATTCCTTTTCACTTGGGCGATCATGAATCATTTCTAGACCTTATATTAAAGGTCTTGTAGTGTAGGATTTCCTTTGAAAGCCTTTGGAGGACTAAATTAGGCCAAAGTTCCGATGAGGAACTAATTCCAATTTTCACTTAAAGTTAAGGGACTAAAAACATATTTAACCCTTAAATTAATTATTGTTGTAGATTTGAAAATTAATAAATGTTATGTCTCAATTAATTTGTTGGCGTTAGTGCAAAATAGACATATTAGAACAGAATATTAAATCAGTTGTAAGGGAACCGATCTAAAACAAAATGCGGTGGTAATTTTGTAAATAAAAGGAAACATATTACATATTAGATCGGTTGCAAGGAGAACCGATCTAATATGTAACTATTAGATTAGTTAAATAAACAACCGATCTAATATCATTACGCGAAAACCCTATTTTTTCGTGTTCTTCCTTTGCGCCTCCACTTCCCTTTTTCTCTCCCAGGCACTCTCATTCTCATTTTCGCCACCATGGTCGCCGCTCATCATTAGGGTTTTGGATACGAAGCTTTTCGTTGCCATTGTTGTGTCCAACTGCCGTTTTCATTTCTTCTTCTTCTTCCATTGTTGAAGCTCCACTTGACCTCCTTCGTTGGTATGCCGTTGCGCCATGTGTTGCAACACCACTACATCTCGCATTGCACACCTTCAGCCCAGGTATTAGATCTAGTTTCACTCCTTCCGCAGAACCATACCCAAAAATCGTTCTATCTCTTTCGTGCTTGATTTGAGTTTTTTTGTTTTTTTTTTGTTTCTTTCTCGTCAGATATGTAGAGTCTTCTTCCCAACGATGTCACTATTATTCTGTACACATCTTTTCTTGACGAATCTGGAGTATATTTGGGATCCAAGATCAAAGGCAAAGATGATGAAAATTTGGAAACAGACGTTGATGAACACTGTTGATATTTCGAAAATGTTTTTTTTTGGATATTAGATCGGTTGTTGCAGAACCGATCTAATATGTCTCTGACATATTACATCGGTGTATATTAGATCAGTTGTAGAACCGATCTAACATGTGCACCAGAACCGATCTAATATACATATTTTGTACTAGTGTGTTCTTATTTTTAAACAAAGTATAGTCTTAATTTAAAATAAGAACTCTAAGATTATCCACCGTAAATTCAACCAAAGTACAATCTCAATTAAAGTTTACTATGCCTAATGTGACACCCCGACTATTATACTAAATAATTATTATTTGATAAAAAGATATGGAATTAATTTTTTTTTTCATAAGATTATCCTTGAGAGAACATTAATAATAACATAACTTCATATTCATATATGTAGTTTACATCTATGTAATTGTTCATGAAATATTACAAAAATATATATTTGTATAATATTAA
>Ga0214543_1000972_pt1 | contig 53219 bp, 21 predicted proteins | sample CNSS2metaG_FD_160094 | JGI IMG/M metagenome (GOLD analysis project Ga0214543, IMG submission 160094) | Root nodule microbial communities from cowpea collected in UCLA plant growth center, Los Angeles, California, USA - CNSS2 | ecosystem: Host-associated > Plants > Roots > Nodule | place: USA... | reverse complement strand
TGTTGTAAAATATTTATAGTTCACTTCATTTATTTTCCACTAACCTATCAAATTTTGTCATTTTCAAATTATGCTTTTTGAATTATCTATTTTCTTATATCATTTTCACGTTTTACTTCAAATATGCTGGAATGACATCATGCATAATTATGACTCATTGTTTTATTATAAACTAATCTTTACAAAATTTTATCGAAGTTCTTAAAAAATAAATATGAATGACCAAGTATTTTTCTACTTTAGTTTTTTACATAAGTTTACCCCCAAAATGTAAAATAATAATAATAATAATAATAATAAATAGTTACTTTATTAAAGAGACATAATTTAAAAAAAAAAAGATAAAAACTAATTGAGTGAATTGACTATTTGTCCGAGGGTTGTAAATTTTGAATGTAGAGAGGAATTATTTTGCATAAAAAATAAAAAATCAAATGATTGATTTCATTCTAATGCTTATTAACATTTCTTTTTATTTGGTTGATCTCATCTCACTGATACTCGCATTAGTCAGGACATCTCAATCATAGACTGTGCTTTCAAAATATATTACTTTTTAATATATTAAAAAATAATTTAATATATTTTAAAACATGTGCTACGTCTTCAAAATACACTAATTTTAATATATTAAAATTTTTCAATATATTTTACAACATCAAAATAAGTACATATAAGTATAGACAACACAAAAAAGCTCAACAAAAAATTTAAATATTTTTGTCTCTCTGAATTTGCACTACAATACAAATTCACAACCTCATTAAGATATCATGCAACTGGAATAATCCAACATTAAAATATCTTATACAAAGGTAGCAGTCGATAAAGTCGTGAAAATGAGATAGAAGATAACATAAAACCTCTGTTTTATGTTTAGTACATTCCAAAAATAAACAGAACTGGATGTGATATTAGAAAGTGATAGATTTGCACTCCGCTTTCATCAGAAGTGAAAAAAAAAAAGCTCCATTCTGTTTTGTCTGGCTAGCCACACGCTACCACAGTGCCCTTTCTCTATATTAGTTATTAACATAATATAATACAAGGAAATTTTACAGGAAACTATATACTGCTTTGCCTTTTCAACACAAGCACAAACCTATGTTATTCTCTCATTCTTTATGAACTATTGATTCCTTAGTGACTCACTTTCAGAGATTAGATCGATTGTGGTGGGTGAACCTGTTGCAGAAGTAGCTGTAGAAATTGAATTAGTTGGTGTGTGTCCTTGAACCTCTTGAGAAGGTTGCAACATATTTGCAGCAGAAGCCGTCTCCTTTGAAGCATTCATGTTAACTTTTATCCTGCATTTGCAATAACTCCATTTAATATGCTTCTTACAATAAGCTAACAATGATATAATTTTACACACTAAACCAAATACGAAGGACACATAATGTTAGCTTGCAACAAAGTGATCAAAATAAACTGGTTGCATCAGATGACAAATAAGAGGAATCAATTGAGAGCTTACTTGTTATGGATATTGACATATTCATCAGTTTCATCCAATATCTCCTCCTGAAATACACAAATATTTAATGAAGATTGATCAAACCATACAGCTAAATTAAAAGGCAATAGAAGCAAAACTGCAACTTAACAAGAATAGTAAATATGAAGCTCTTAAGACTCTGGCAACAAAACAACCCATTCTAGCAGTTTGAAACATCTACATATAACAGGGAAATAGTCCTGCAGAATTCAAATCAAGCAGTTCCTTCTTCAATAATTAACTATAAAAATAGCACTTAATTCTGTATCGGCAGAAGATAATTAAAGGTGAATATATGGGTGAAAAAGCAAAGAGACAGAGTTCATCATCTTGTCAGCGAAAGCTAGAATTGCACCATCAGTGCTAAAAAAGAATACCAAAACAAATATACAGGATTAAATAATTTGGAGCACAAACTGCTAATTCTAAATGCACTTAAGCATCTAACCTGAAGAAGCTCTTCGATGACATCCTCCATTGTAATAACACCAACAACCACTTCATTGGGTGGAAATACTGGCAGGGGCGCATTATCAAGGTCCAGGATGCAATATGAACACCCTCTATGTCGCTTTTTAAAAGCAGGAGTTGCTGGTGGACTTTTCTTTGCTTGTTGAGCACCATCAATCTTAGTAACAGTAGTCAAAGTATCACCTGACTCCAATTTAGAACCTAAATAGGCAGCCACAGTGAGGTATAAAAAGGTAGTCAGTCACCAAGAGTTTCACTTGAGAACCGCAAAGAATCATAAGACTAAAGAATACAATTGAGAACATATCTAAACATACAGAAAGAAAACCACAAAATTGTGAAGTAAAAAACCACATGGTTCTGAAAATAACCTTCAGAGAAGGAAACACAAATCGAATACAAACGACAATGTCTACGTATAAAAGCTTCCTCAAATAACCAGGAAAGTGACAGGAGGATTAATGACACTTTCAAGCGAACTAAAGTACAATTTATCATATTTTGCTGTAAGAGTTCAACAAATTGCAAACAACACATAATATTTCGAAAGCACATACTCAACAAAGAAACTGAAATTTATTATACTTTTATTTAAATCTCTACCTTTATCCAAGGTTGCATTCTCTCCCTTGTTCTTATAGTTGTCACTGAGATCATGTTGTTCCCCATCTTTAACCTTTTTTGGGGCCTCGTTTTTACTGTTTAGATCCTTATACACTACTGCAATATGACTGTGACCCTTCTGAAATTCGTTCAATATATCATACAGAGGCATGTTCTCTGAAACACTGTAGGATGAAGAAATAATGACTACCTTGTAATGGCAAGCATATCAACCATACACATATGCTATCTAGTTCGTATGTAAGGACAATGTATCTCATGTCATGTGTGAAAAAGGATTACCGAGGAATTTTTCTGATGACCATTTTTCTTAGAGGAACTGCAGCCTTTGAATCAACCATAAAGAGATTTTTCACCTGCGCATACAAGTGTGAACAGAAGATTAACTAACAAAGAATGAGTGGCATAATCGTGCAAAGAATGTTTTTGTTATCGCTAAGCGACACAATAGCGGATGAAAGTGCTGGATTTCCTCTTTTTCACCATTTCTCCCGCAAAGAATCTATTTTATTTCGGAGTGATTTGACAGTAAAGTTCTATTATATATCAGTTACACCCTTCTCACAATATCAGATTCACAATCTATTACTACATATATCATGAACAGTAATCATAATCAGGTCTGATAGAAGATCTCACTCAAGCTTGACATTAATCCTTACAAGCTTTTTCATTCATAATAACAGTAAAGGCAAAAAATTAGTATGATAGTATGATATTGTTACCATTTGATGTAGCCAAAATGCAACAACTTATAAAACCAAACAAATAAATGAAACTTGACTTAATAATATTCATCACAAATATCAAGTCGTCCAATATGATTACAAGAGTTAAAACACAAACATTAATTATGAACGTTATCAACTGGCCATCTATAATCATGTGCATCTAGTTACAAAATCTGAAGCAGAAGAAAATTAGAAAAATTACCAGAACAAGTCCAATAATATTAGTTTTCTCTCCTGCATAAACTGGAACTCTACTATGACCAATTGTCATTATCGAATTCAGTGTCTCCCTTCAGTGCAGACACAAAGGACATGATTAGAACAAAAGAAGATATAAGAATAGTGGAAATAACATAAAGAATTCACAAACCCACAAATTTAGAGTTGCATCCAGATCAAGGGAAAATGCCTTTGATATGGGAGTCATGGCATCTTTTGCAGTCTTTTCTGTCAACTCAAGTGCCCCAGTAATGATGGTCGTTTCGTCATGAGTTAAATCTCCTCCTTTACCGGCCTAGAAAAGAAAACAATCACGTATCCATGTTACACGAGAGCACAAAACAGTATCATACTGAAATAACTAGGACAAATTATAAATTTGAAATCCACGCTCAAAATATTATACAAGCACATTCAAATGAATATAAAGGCAAAAGTTTTATAAATCCTCTAAAACTTGAATATCCAAAATTTCAATCATATATGTTAAACACAAACACCTCATTTCCATGAAAGTTCACAAAAGTCTTGAGCTCTGCCCTCTTCAAAAGGGCAGCATGTCCTTTACCCAACATCCAATCAAGAACCTGAAAACATAACAACCTCCATCAGAATTTTCATTTAATATAGTAATCATACAGTTTTTACACGCATATCCCTTTTCAGATATATTCTAGCGTGATTGGTTTCCCATTTTAGATGTGTTTTTCAGAAACTAAAAATTACAGCTTTCGCTTCTCAACTGTGATTCCCTATTTCCAACTCCACACATCCAAACATGTCATTCAACTCCTCACCAACAGCTTGCAGTGGTAGCAATCCATACGCATACCTTACTGATTGGATAAGAAACCGGGTAGAAAACAAGAAGAAGAACACGAACAAACGGAGCCAGCGTTGCTCCAACTGTCAATCCATATCTTGTGCAAATTGCCTGCGGCAATATCTGCACCAATCATAGAACAGGGAATCGTCACTCAACAAAACAGTCCAACTTCGATTATCCACATGACACGAATCAATACTAACCTCTCCAAACATGAGGATGAGAGTGACCGAAATCAAGATTGCAGCAGCAGGATGCACCAGCGAATCAAGAAAAATAGGAAGAGCCTAAAAATAGAAACATTAAATTTAATAATATTATTAATTATTATTATTCTCATTATATTTCTATTATTATTATTATTATTTAAATTGGTCAATTGACAATACCTCCATGGCCAAGGAGTTTCCAATTAGAAGCGTGCAAAGCAGAAGATGCTGGTTCTTAACCACTGGATAAATTTTCGCTGCAAATAAAGAAGAAAAAACGATGAGTACAAAGGAGTGATACTAAATTAGAATTGTGCGAAGGTGGAAAAGGGGACGGTACGAACAAGCGTGAATTCGATCCTGAGGACGACCAGATTTCATGAGAACTTCGAGGTCGACGAGTCCGAGGGACATGAGTCCGAGAGTAAGACCAGCCATTAGGCCCGCGAAGCAGACCAATCCTACGATCACCAACACGTACAATGAGAACTTTGTTCCGCAGCACGCTATCTCCGCCGCCATCTCTCTCACACACACACTACAAAAAAAAAGCACTGCACAAGGCGAAGGTTGTTGGTGTTCTCTTATTTTAAGGTCAGAGGTTAGGCGATGCTGATGTTATCAGCTTTTTCCTTCACTGTTGTGTTTCTTACATCAGAATAATGCGTGTGGGTATATAGATGGTATAAAAATAATAATAAATGGTAATAATGAGGAAAATACCTAATTCCTTTCTTTATTGTTTTGTTACAGTGCAGGTTGACTGGTTTTCCCAATTCAAAGGCTGACTCGTGTCACTTGTCTCCTGCTTTTACTTCCTCTTCTTCCATTTAGTTTTTTTTTTTTTTTCTTCTTCTTCTTTTATTGGTAATTACTTTTATGTCTTCTCTCGAAAACTTAGTTTTGGACCTAAAACCTAAACTGGAAAAACAGAAATGACTTGAATAAGTATCTGTAGCGACATTTATTGTGACGAGATTAACCAAAAATATACGCAAAAAAAAATAAAAATAGAAAGATAAGTATAACAATTATTTGAGGGAGGGAAGGGCCACCACAATGGTGGGGGAATTTAAAACTCCAGAAATTGCAATTTTCTTATAATGTTTTAAATTATAACAATACTTTTGTAATATAAGATTTATTATAATATGCAACTATCAATCATGAAGGGGAAATTTTGGAAAGACTTTCACTAGAATAATAGTATTTTTTTTTATTAACCAAAAGATTTAGACATATTTTTAATTTGTTTATCTTATTTCTACAAATACTTGTAAAAAGTTATCCACACTCTGGTCAGAAATATAAGCACCGCTTAATTATCTTTTTACTGATTAGTGGTTATCACTCTTCCCACGTGTTAAGCACTTCATTAATCTGACTCTCTATAAAACAAAGGGCAATACCTTAATGGTGTTGTTTCATAATTAAATCTGAAGTTGTATTATATATTATTTTTTGAATGTGGTTCAAAATTCTTTTAATGAATTAAGAAATATAGAAATTTAGTCGACTTCTATGGAAAACTTTTTTTTTTAATATTTGGTTGAACATGAAGGAAAAAGATATAATTAAGTATTAAGTACATATTAAACTATATAATTGCAACAACAAAAAATGCTACCTAGTGCTATTTAAAACTAATATTTAAATATAAACAAAATTTTGCCAGTTATGAAAAAGAAAGTACTATATCTAATAAGATACATTAAAGGCTTATTACTTTTTTTATTACAAACTTCATTTCGTGGACTTTTTTTAATAATTATAAATCGTTAAAATACAATAACTTCATATATTATCCTTTAGCATATTATTATCATTCTAACTTCGAAAACCTTTCGATAGAACACAATCTCATTTTTCCTCTTATTATATTGGACATATCAGGTTATTTCACAAACACATGCAATTTATTAAATGACACTCATCATCAATTCATATCAAGGCTCTTTCAAAAGGTCGTGAATGGGGTCCTCATATTCAATGCACAGCAATTTTTAAGTTGAGTTATAATTAGGTAATAGTATAATATTTTTTTGAATTGCCATTAAATAATTTCTTATCCTGAAAAAAATGAATTTTATCTTCTGCTAAATAAAAGTTAAATTTGATACTTAACACAAACGCCACAGAGAAGAGCCTTTAACAGTGCATAATTATCTCAACAAATTTCTGATTGTTTTAATTACTACAGAAAATTATGTAGGGATTACGACATTTAATTACTTCCTAAAATACTAAATGGAAAATAAATACGAACAGTGAGCACATAGTTTGATCTTTTTAATAATTGACACACGAATCTGTAATTAGGCAAAAGAAGAAAATTAAAAGTCAATAAAATATTAATATTTTATTAGTTAGGAACATTTTACAGGTATAGTAGTTTATACTGTATCCTGGGATAATATTCTTGCAAAATGGTACCCTTGGATACGCATTTATTGGCTTCTGCGTCTTTGTTCTTACATTAAAATATTTGAATGAGGTGGAAGGACGGTTTTGCATATCTGTTTTGTCCATTCATTTTTTCTTTTTAACCAAATTAAAAATTTCCAACTTGGTTTTGTTGTACATGGATTCAGGAATTAATTTTAGGAACATGTGTAAACGAATCTTAAAAATAGTTTTAATATTATTGAGATCAGATAATAGAATAAAAAAATACTTCAAACTATAAGTTCATTCCAATTAAATTTTACTAATCATAGTTTTGTCTTTCATTTAATTTAAGGTAACTAAATAAAATAAAACTGTATTAGTGGTAAAAAAATGGAAAAGGAATAATTTTGGTGTCACTTAATTGGCATATTGAAGATTCGTCTTATGATTCCCACGTGAGTTGGTGAGTTGAGAAGTGAGTTGAGAATGGATGCAAAAGAACTTGTCCCTAACCTAACAGTCTCATACTAGAGTATTTGAAAGTGAATATATTGATTCATTGTATATCACAAAGTAGTTTAGTGAATAGATGCAACAAACCTAATAACACTAATTCGAGTTGACTTAAGTGAAAACAAAAGTTGTACTGTATCAATAACTTCAATGTGGATACATTTTCTCCCTATATAGGGAGGTTTTGCATTTATGCGCTTAGCTTACCAAAATAAGCATAGGCCTTTATTGATGTACGATAATGAAGCACTAGAAAAGTGAATTTTTTACGTGAGATTTATGGTAAAGAGAATATGAAGAATGAAATACTAAAAAGATAAAAATATACTGTAAAAATGAAAAGTTGATTTAAGATTTGTAGGACAATTCAATAAATTTATTATGTACATGGAACTGTGTATCATTGAAGAATCTGTACTTCTTATCAGAAAAATGGTATGAAATTAGATTTGCAATCTTAAAAATAAATAAATAAATATATAAATATTATGTTTTACTGGGTGACTCACAAAAATGGTATTGGATCAGATAGTTCATCTTAAGTACCATTTCAGATGAATGCACTATGAATAAAAAAAAAAAATTAAATACGAGAACTTATTTTATAAAAAATAAGTGATATAAGTAAGAATATTTAGGTAGTGCTCGTAGTTAATTTAACACAATATACCAATGTAAAAGGTAAGTCGCATATTAAATAAAGATAAAGATAAGAAAGTTAATAACCAGTAAATCTTAATTTACGAGATGCTTTAAATTATAATATTAACATGATACCCACAACTTAAACTTGATCACTAATATATAAATTTAAAATTAATGAAGTTATATATTTTGATCCGATTTTTTTCAGTATATTTCTATATAAGCATGCCTTAAGTTTTCATTATTTATAAAAAAGAAATAAATATTTATACATTTTAAAAATAAAACTGACTTAAGAAATATCACATAAACATAACAAATGTCGTGCCGACAATGCCTATTAACGCAAGAACACTTGACCTTCTGGTTCAACATATACAGCACTTGCATTGTCTTAGGTAGTAGGTATATTATGAAGAAGAAAAAAAAAAGGCTTGCAAGCGGTTAAGAGTTGATTTTAAGTTTGGAATTTTATTGCACCAATTAATAACCTATTTTTAAGAATATTTTAGTCATTAAAAAAAAGTTAACTTTTATACTTTTAAAAAAGAGATGATTAAAGAGTAAGATAGTGAGTGTAAAATATTTGTAAGAATTTATTGGGTCTTAAAATAATACTACTGTACCTTTTAGGTCAATGAGACTGATTAAAAAAAATCTTAAATAAAATTTAGTATACCTACAAATTAGTCTGGGTGTCTTACCCAAAAAGGAATTATAAAAAGAAGATCAAAGTGGTGATAATTAAACAATTAATGAATGAATTGAATATTAAGAAGGTGAGTTTAATAATTTATGATTACTTACATGGGAAAGGCAAGGATGGAAAGTATATGTAGTGGATTGAATAGTTGTTTTGTTGTTATCCAAGTTGAGGCAGGCACATGTTGCAGTGGTCGTATTTAGTGGGAACCACAGAATGTCACTTTTGCGGTTGAAAAATGACAGGCGAGGGAGGGAAAGGGTCAGGTTATGCAGTTGTGGTAGTCGTGGACTGCATTCTTACCTTGCCTTTCACTAACCCAAGAAGCCGAGGCATCCCTCGTTGTGTGTGGTTCTCTTTTCCTTATCCCTACCCTAAAATCTTTAAACTCCGCTATATATAAATATAACATGCATTATCTTCTTCACAACCTCTTCTTAATCCCTTATTTTCTGAAACACACAACAACCATGTCAGATAAAGTAAATGGGTTACCGGAGGACCAAGCGTGGCAAGAGCTGAAGCTCCCAGAATTGCTCAACACTGATGCTGTAAGAGAAATCCATGCAACGATCGAAAAAGAATGGGATTTCCTTCAGAGGTCAGCTTGCCAAACTGCTGCGGGAAGGGCTCTGTGGAAGCATGCCATCCATGATCCACTCGCTGATTTACTGGCAGGGGAGACTTACTTGAGAAACCTCCATGAAAAGATCAAGAACGACCGTCTTAACAATGCTCGTGAAATTTCTGGAGTCATTCTTGCAGTACGAACCCTCTGGTTTGATTCTAGGCTGGAGGATGCCCTCAATTCCCCAAGTGGCAGAGCAGCTCAGGTTGTTCTCCTTGGCGCAGGTTTGTCGACATCAGCCATTAATTTAATTGTCTTCTTAACAGCTTTTTTGAGTAATTAATATTGGTAGCTGTAACTGAGGATAAGTAATTATGTTGGTCAAATGTGGCTGTGCGATTTTGTTGTCTCTCAGACAATAATAGCGTTAGGCTAAAAAATTTGAGGACGTTTGGGTGAAATTCCCAACGCCTTCAGGATCACGTTACAAGATATTTAAAGGCCACCTCCTTGATTTTGACAAACCAATTCTTATATCATCACTAGCAATTTTTTGGACCACAGACTATCTAGCAATCAGATAAACATAATCAATGACATCACAATCCAGGGCACCTGTCCATATTCTTAGGAAATTAGATTGTTAACTGTCCATGCGTATTGCATTATATTTACCCTAGCAGTTATATATACTCGTGAATTTTTTGTACAAAAAGTATATATTGATAAAGTTGGAAGTTTTAATGTAGGAATGGACACGAGAGCATACCGTTTGAGTTGCTTGAAGGACAGTGATGTGTATGAGGTGGACTTTTCAGGAGTGTTGGATGTAAAGACCACTATTTTACAAGCGGCTGCGGACTCGGCGTACGACTCGCAACATATTATGTCCAAAGCCAAATCCTTAACCAGAGTAGCAGCCGACATAAGAGAAAATGACTGGATGGAAAAGCTTGAGACTGCGGGATACATACCTCAAAAGAGCACTGTTTGGATTCTAGAAGGTATCATCTACTACCTCACCCAATCCCAAGCCATGCAAGTGCTGAAAATATTAGCTAACAAATGCGCGTCAGCACACACAGTTCTCTTAGCAGACTTCATGAATAAGCCATCAACCACTCTATCCAATTCAGTATTCCAATTTTACAGCGATTGGCCAGACCATCTCTTGCCATCCATAGGGTTCACTAATGTGAAACTTTCACAAATTGGAGACCCAGATGCCCATTTTGGTCTCTTAAATGATCCATTAAATCTCTTCAACAGGCTCCGCAGTTTGCCCAGATCGCTACAAACCAATCCAGACGATGGAAAGCCATGCTGCCGATTGTACTTGGTGGAAGCTTCTGGTTCACCTGATCAAAATGTTTCACACAATGGACCAAACACTCAAGCTTGATGAGCATAACCCTGTCTCCAATTCACGTCCAATCGTGATCTTGTGTAGATTCACCCTCATTAATTGTATTGTACAATTAGCACATGGGAAGTAGGTATCACATTTTTATTTGCAAATTCGCCCAACAATTGTTGGCCCATATATGACGTCGCTCCTATAATTTATATTCTACACCGTCGGCGAAGTACCACAGGGTCAACAATAAATAATCTCAGGATCTAGGTAAATTAATTCAGCCCTTTTTTCTCTTTCCAGTTCTTGATGGAAGAATTCAACTCTCTGTGCGTAAAATGATGAAAATAATGCTGGCAAATAAATAATGCAGTAACTAATATACATATTTGGTATTACTATTAAGAAAATACACCCAGTCAATTACTCCAGCCCCAAATCAAAATCCGTTTTTTCACTCAACAAAACTGAAACAACAAATAAATAATGTTCAGAGCAATTCTTTTTTTTAATAAAAAACTGACAATCATTTTAATTCTAAAATTCAATTGTTACATATTATTCATCATATAAGTGTGATTTTTAGTATTATAAAAAATTAATGCAGACTAAATGTGTTGTGATATTACCTGATTATAAATAAATAAAAGTAAACCTGAAGAAAATTATCACCAAATGAGGTATGTGAAGTAGATGTCTACTATTGTCTTGATTTGGCAGTTTCCTAGATATGGGGGGAGAAGGGGTGTCCCATTTAGAAAATGCATTTATTACTATTCTTCCATTCAGTTTGAAAGTACACAAAAATCTTCAGCAACCAAAACCTCCTCCCTCATTGAAATAGCAGTCTCTTTCAACAAGGCAGATACGCAACTTGTATTTTGTATCTTGAATCGGAGGAGAGTATCTATAAACTGATGACAACTGGACAGAAAACATCAAAAAGAAAAAAAAAAATGACTCAACAGAGAACATATAGCGCATTTTCTCTAAATTATTACCATTACAGAAAGATAGCATCGATCAACAAACAATACTTCCAACCAAAATCACAATATATCATTTAAAATATTGTGACAAATTTAGAATCTTAATTGGAGTAATAACCGTTCCCGTATCGCATGCATTTATTTGATCCCTTTTGTTTAGAGCAGGACATTCCCCTCACAGTTCCAAAGGGAAACAGTTCCAAACAGGACATTCCCCACACAGTTCCATAGAAAAAGGGAAACAGCCATAGTTTAAGATGTAAATCGCTCATATTTTTTGGCTGATTTTAAGAAATAATTTCAGAACATCCTAGCAAATGCATACTCAGTATGTAAATTATTAACACATCCCGTAATATCAAAAAGGATAAAGCTAGAGCATGCGTGTTTCCTACGAAGTGATCAGAGGATTGAATGCATTGAAAAAGAATATCATATGATTATTGACAGAGTGCTTACAGATTTCAGATTGAGAGAACAAATAAGTATTTTAAAGTACGGCAAAAGCATATTTTGGTATTCTCGGCAGTCAGCAAACCGGTGATAACAGAAAATTGGTTATTACACCAATAAGCTCCCTGAAAAACAAGTGAACGTTTTAGCAAACGCATAAACCCAAAGCCTAGTTCAGACAGTACGGTGGTCTAACAGTTTAGAGTCAAAACACGATTCAGGTCTATTTGTTGATGAAATTATACACCAACATTGTTCGTTTTGAAAGTGCAATCTGTTCTAGAAGTTTAAAACTAGAGATACGGCCAACCTTTTTCGTTATGGTAGACAGTAACTAAAAAAAAAAAAAATCAAAGGAAAGTAAGCACTTAGAAAAAGACAGAAGCACATACTTGCGTGATTTTTTAAGGATCAACTTTCCACATCAAAAAAGTAGGATAGGCTATTCTTTAAGTTAGGTTTCAACTTTCAAGGCAATCCCTGATTCCCTGCTCAAATTTGTCGAGATCAGATATGGTATCTGATACAGCATCCGCTATCTTTTCTCTGGGGGGGAAAAAAAGGATTTTAGAGACAACTCATTGATACAATAATCAGGTGGTAAGCACCCGAATAATAAAATTAAAACAAGCAACGATAACTTTGAAAGATAAAACTCCATCTCTTTAATACTTGAAGAGGCTAGAAAAAGAAAAAGAAACCAAAACTAGCAGCAAATCATGAAGAAAAAAATACGTATAGCAACACTATTATAATTTATCCAAAATAGATAAATCCTTGCAAGCATTAATAAAGAAGCAGTTAAAGAAATTTTATAATTTTATACAATTAGATAGATCCTTCCAAACATTAATAAACAAACAGTTAAAGAGAGGGAGTAAAATCAAGTCCAGTGAAAACTTCGGATGAAGCCCCCTTTCAATCAAATGAAATAATATCTTATTTGCGTTGTTAAAAACAGAAGAGTAAATCTTAAGAAAGATCCACAAATAAATCAAACCTATGGTTCGGAACATTCAAGCAGCTTAACTACTGCTTTTCAGAAACCAAGCACTTCTCAAACAATTACTAGTTCTCCTCATTTTTTGTACATCAAGCCAATAAAAAAATATAAGTTAGACATAACATGAAATAAATTGTAACAAAAAGTAAAGTGAAGATTATTCATTAGTGGTCAATACTAAGATTTTGGGGGTGGGCTTGCAATGAACTAGGTTGAATTCTTTCACAAATAGCATGGAGAATTTCTTGAAATAAAAAATCTTCCTAAAAGATATTCCTGCAAGCAACTACGACAGCAAATATACCTATCCGATGCAAGTTGAATGTTGGTTTCACTTGCCATCCCACTGACAGTGGTGAAAGATCTGCATTTTGAAGAAGCAATGTGGTAAAAAAATATCCCCTTTAGGTGTAACCAAATTAGGTAAATAGCATGGATTTGGATCTCAAAGGAATATTAAAATGGAGGACAAAAGAAATGTGTAAAACAACGGTTCAGGAGAAAGGCATAACATAAATTTAGGAATTTGCTATCAGCTGTCAAGAACTAACTCTCCTGAAAACCCGTGAATAACTTCGTTACATTATCATACCTCATCATGAAAGAGCCACCTGGGTTCCAAGCGAATACACAAATGAGAAGACCCACTTCAAGTGGTAAGTTTCAATTTTATTAAAGCAAATTGGAGAGACAAGGACGAGCTATTGAAACACTTGGGCCTCAAAGGTTTTGATATCGTACAAAAAATTTATTCTCCTAAAACCTTGAGCTAATAGGTGAAGGTTCGTGAATGTCTTTGTTACATTTCTATCAGTTATCACGACACAATAAAGCCTCTTAATAATATTCATAACTATGAATCTATGACTATTTACGCACAACAGTCCCTTTTATAAGCACGATAAAGCTAGAATGCCCAGTAAATAATCCGCTAAAAATTAAATAATTAAGAAATATTAAAAGAGAAATTTACGAGCCACAAGTTGGTGCAGTAAGCTACAGCACACCAATACTGGAAATTGGATACCTTATAAGATTATCTAGCAAAGCTTCGGCTTTCAACTTTACAGGATCCTTATTTCCAAGCAACGAAGCAGCGTTCTTCACAATCAACCGAAATGTGCACACCTGCGCATAAAAAAAGACAGTGTAGGCTAATTATGTCTCCGTCCAAATGATTCTTGTACTTGAGAGCATGCTTGTTTGGGGATAGGAACTTCAAACAAAATAAAATTCCCAGAGGAGAAGAAAAGGGATGGAAATAATAGAGTGGCTTTGGTGGGAGAAGAAAGAAGAAATAATTTTAAAAGATGGTGAGACCCGCTATATTATTTTTAACATATTTCTGTTCATCTCTTTCCTTTCTACTCTCTATTTTTTCTTCAACCAGACGCCTTTAATTTATACGTTAGTTGTCATCTATTTCTACTCTACCAACATATTTTCATCCAATCCATTTTTCTCCTTCACCAAGCAAGATATAAAAGTCCCCTTTTAACAGTATAAAATAATGATAAAAGATATGTCCTGTATTGCTCAAGAAACCTATCACTAATAATTTGATTTTCACAATATAAATATATTAACACCGGCAATCAATGAAATAATATTCTAGATATGATTTTAAAATAGAAAAAAACAGTATATTTACTGATAGCATAAACTTTTTTTAAACTATAACTGATTAACATGTAAGGTAAGCATATTTGCTTTTAGATAATTGCTTTAAAAATAATATTAAATAGGATATTTTATTGGTGGATAATAATGCATGCCTATGAAACTCTTTAAATGAGAACGGAACACCAAACTTCATATTAGCCATTCGTGATTGGATAAATATAATACAGGGAATATGTGTTTTAGTCCGTATTTTTTTAAACTCAAGCATTATTGTGTTCTCTATGCTTTCAAATTGATAGATATGTCCACCACAAACGTCGGAAAATAAGTGAAAACTATGAGAGATAATTTTTCAATTTAAAAGTTAAGGATTAAAACCAAGTTTGACAAAAAAAAAATCACATTTTCCAGTAAATTATTTTATTTAAAAAATTCGAGTAATCGGTATTTCGAATTTGAAAACATTTTGATAATTGACTCAATTACCGTCATTGATTACTGTTTTTCTTTTATGCCATCGAAACCCTAATCAGTGAAACATGTGAGACATTTGAATTATGCAAGCCATTAGAGGGCGAACACAAACCTCTACTCCGCTCTTGGCTTGGAAAGTGACGAAAGAATTCCGGTCCTGTGGTACGCAATCCCTAGCAGCAGATATAAACAGCTGCTGGATCTGCTCCAAATCCTCATCCGTATAAGTAGCGTCGGTTTTCGCTGCAAATGGAACCAAATCGAAACCTGGTCAAGCTAAGCATCATTACAAGCGAGAAGAGGGGAAAAACGTACTGAGCGTGAGATAGGCAGAGCGAAGGATTTGGCGGGAGGCATCCACGGGGGCCAATAGGAACTTGGAGGCATTCCGTTTTTGCTCTTTTAGCCAATTCTTCGGTCCTGCTGCGCAACAATTTCAAGAATTAGGGTTTTCGCGAATGCGACGAGAAGCAGCGAATGTAGCTAGGGAAGTGAGTAGAATAAGAGCGGTGCCTACATATGCCAAATTCAATGGCGGAGGCAGGTGGAGAGAGCGCGAGGAAGGAGAGTAGAGCGATGTCTCTGCGAGAGAGAACGGAGAGAGGGGAAGGAGAAACGGTGCGTTTTGGAGGGAGTGTAGAGCGCGCCGTAATAGTTGATAGAAGTACGGCAGAAAAAGAAGAAGTAGTGGAAACGACCGTTGGCAACGGCATTGCAAATGCTTGTTTTTGCTCGCTAGTTACCTTTGCGCGATTCTTCAAGGTCGAATCGTTTCTTCTTTCGTACTCTACACAATTTCCATACCGGAATATAAGGGAAAATTAATAACGATTTTTGTCTCTTTTATATATTGGTTTGGTTTAGTTTTTATTTCTTATTAATGTTTTGTTCAATTTGATGGTTTAATTATTTAAGAACGTTTAACTTGGTTTTTTGAGTTGACGTCATCCATACATTTGATGACATTTTCATTTTTTTTTTATTTTTTTTAAATAATTTATTTCAAATTAAATTATCACGTCATCTTTTTCTGTAAACTCTTAAAATTTTCAATTTTTTTAAACCATCACGTGGTAGGCTACTATTGAGTTTGTTTTCTCAATTGATTTTTCTATATTATTCATTGTCTTCAAAATACATTGATAGTCATTAATTTTAAAATTTTTAAATATATTAAAATTATCTTTAAAGTACTAAAACAATGTATTTTTAATGCTCAACAGAAAACAACACAGAAAATTCAACAAAAAAATCAGACTCGTTATGATTGTGTCACGTGTCAGACTAATGTGTCTCTTTTCAATTTAATTATTCAATTTACGATCTTGATTCAATTTATTCTCTCTATCTCTTCAAATTATCTAATTTTGTCATTTTTAATTTGAGATCAAATAAGTAATTAAACTTAATTATAATTTATATATACATATTAAAATAACACTTTAGATTTTATATACCAAATTACTCCACCTAAATATTCAAATTATTTTGTTTTTTATAACCGTAAAAGAGTGTAAGTGTAATAATTTATAAGTGAAAATATGTCATAAATAAAATAACATCAATAGTTGGAGAGTGACTTGATGTATGATGATTAAAAAATATTTTAACATAAATATATAAATTTTAATTAAGATTAATTATTAATCTTAATTCAAATAGAAAAGACAAAATTGAATTATTTAAAAGAATGAGACTAAATTAAATCAAAATTGTAAATAAAAATACTTAAATTAAAAATAATATTATTAATCTGACATGTGACACAATCATGATCTAACAATTTTTTAAAATTAAAAAAAAAATAATACATAAAATTAAAAATTTCACAAATTAACATATGATACTATCATATGACATGTGACAATTTAATCTTAAAAAAAATTAAAAAACTAAAAAAATTTTGGAAAGTACTCAACTAGTTTTCTTTTTTCTTTTTTGTTAGATTATGTATTTCCAAAAAATTTTATTATATATTGTTTTAATATTTTATAGGACATTATTTTATATTATTCACGAATATCTTATTTTCTACTTTGACACATTTTAATTTTTTTTCTAAAATATGAAATAATATATAAAGAACTACAAATAAATAATAGTTTTTTTTATTCAACCGTTTGTTTTGTAACACTTATTTTCAAATAATTTAAAATACCAAAAATATATATAAATATTTTTAAAATTATAAAAAAAATTAAATCAACAAATTATTAAAAAATTGCATAATTATGATATCTTATTTTGAATAAAAATATGTAAAAGTAACAATTAATCATTATCGGGTTCAAAATACGAAAAAATATATTTTGTTTCTTCTATACATTATTTTCTTAATTATTTTTTGGAAAAAATAAATACCCAAAGTTCGGTCTTTTGTAAATCTTACTTTATTTTATGATTTTTCATAAACTTTTAAGATTAATTAAGGTGACAATTCCAAATTATATTTTTTCATATTTTATTTATTTTCGTTGTTCCGTCTCGATTTAAATAGCAAGAACCGTCTAAACTCCGGGCACCGACATCAGCCAAATCATTTTCAATGTCAAAAAGGTGTGAACATGGTCACGAGTAAGTCACGCAAGACATATACCTTCATTGTTCACTGAGTTGTAGTAGCAATATGCATATTTTACTTTGTGAAGTTTAAATATTTATATTTTTATATCTTATATTTTGTATCTATAAATATAACTTTTTCTATGATACATATAAAAAAGTTGTTATTCATTTTCGTTTATTTATTTTCTTCTATTCTTTATTGGTAGGTTTATTTTATAACAATTATATTAGGTTTGTTGAAAACTACATCAAATAAATATATGAAGATTAAACATATGAAAAATTGTCTAAATTACTACAAATTTATAGAAGTTAACCATCATTTTGCATTGACCGTAAAAGCATTGTTAATCTAGTTTCAATAGATGCTTGAAATACCTTTTCATCTCACACATAACTATAATCTTTCTCATCATATGTTGTATTAATTTAAACAATGACAATAAATGAATTTAAAATAAAAATATAATCAATTAAAAATATTTAATTAGTTTTAAAAAAATTCACCCTTTTAACAACAAGTACAAATAATTAATTTTCACACTTTCAAGCAAAAAATCATTTATACACTTAATAAAGATACGAGAATCAATGTCAAAAACAAACATAAGAACTAGCTTAGACATTAAAGAGTGAAATAGAAGAATGACAAAATAAAGGAAATAAGGTATAGGGATTTATGGATGAAGTAAAAGAATGATAAAACAAAAGATAATAAGAAAATATTGTCTGATTTAGTGATTAAAAAAGAATATATATATATATATATATATATATATATTTTTTTTTTACGGTTGATATGAACTAATCTGTCGTATTATTCGCATCTGTATGCAAGATAAACTCACATGAACCAAAAAGTTAAAAGACTTCCTATACTTCTTCGAGTTAGATGATGGACTAACGAACCGATCCAGATAATTCAGCTCTGGTTGTCATCTTTAATAATTTACTATTAATATTATTATACTTTTATAAACAAAAAAGTTACAATTTATTTAGACTCTTGTAATTTATTTTTCATACAATATTTTTATATTTTAAGTTTAAACGGTTGTGATATAATTAATTTTTTATATCTCTCAAACAACAATTTTATCTTGAAACACAAAAAAATTATTAAATAAAATAATAAAAAGTAATATAAAACATATCCCATTTAAAAAGAATACTAATTAGTAGCTTTACTTAGTTAGAGAATGAAGAATTTTGTTGATGAGTGATTACTGGAGAATACATGAGAAGTAATAAGAAGTTATGAAATTGATAGATTCCGTGGCATTCACGTGGGGATAAAGTTTGTGGTGTTAAGTAAACGAATGGAAGAGGGGAAATGTGAGAAAAAGAAAGAAAGGTTGAGAAAAAATAGGATGGCACCATCATCATCATCATCTGATTCTGATCCTTTCTTTCTGAGTATTGACTAACTATTGAGTATGGGAATTGGAAACCAACCCAAAAAAAATTGTGGCCCGGCGCTACTTATCCACGCCAGAGCCAGAAATCAGAAGAAATTTACAAAACCAAACAACTCCCAGCACCAGCACGTTCCCTCCCTTTTCCTCCACGTGGCACGCCACCATCCATCGTCTCAATTCTCTCTCTCCCTCGTTTATTTTACTTCCACTAACATACACCATTACACATCTCGCATTTCCCAATCCAAATTTCGTTTCGTCTATGGCTTCTGTTGCTATTATTCGTCAGAGAAAAAGGAGATAGATAGAAAGAAAGAAAGATTGTGATAAAATAGGTGGCACTAGGATAGGGGAATTGGTTCCTTCCCCAACATCAATTGATTATTACTGTTTTCTAATCCAAATTTCAGGGTGGGGAATAATAGGTTTGGGAGGCATGCTAATTTGGCAAAAGCGGTAAATGCTGGTGGAACTGCATTTCCATTCCAATTTCGAACTTGTTGTTGCATTCGCGTTTGCGCCTCAAACGCTAACTCTGCAGTGCCCGCAGCATCTGATTCTCTCCCATTCGCTCTCTCCACCATGTCCACGCCTATTTAATCGCTGCACGATGCCAATTCCCAAGAGGCACCTCACCTTTTCTCTCTCCAATTTCTCTCCTCAACTCGCACCTCTTTTGTCTCCTCGCCTTCGCTTCGCTTCTGGAATCTGCGCCCAACGCCCTCACTCCGTCGCCAACGCCACTTCACCAGGTTCGTTGCTTCCTTCCTTTTTTTTTTTTTTTCCCTTTTCTTCTGTTTTGTTTTTCTTTCTTGTGCTCTAAGTTTTTTTTTTAATTCTACAAAACTTAGGTAGAACTCGTTTCGTATTGTTTCCTGACTGAATTGAAATGGACGTGCAATTTGTTGACATTTATTGTAAACCTTGATTAACGACACCAAAACTATGGTTTTAATTGTCCTTTTCAATTCTCCTGTGCTGTTGACTTGCATACATGGTTAAGCAGTTCGTTTGTTGTGAATCATAGAGGTAGTAGCTACAGCATTAGGTGTGAAATATGGATTGGAGGGGAATATTCGATACTACTAGCATCTAGCATCTTAGAGGATTACTCTTGTTAATTCGGAAGTTAAATTTATAGGTGTTTCTCGGAGCCTAGCTTGGGGAATTCCTAGAGTTGGAACATAGCCTCGTGCATTGTACCTACGCTATAATTCTTTCACAAATCACATTCAAGGTAAGATGTTTGAGTTGTTTTTCAGGGAAGGGATTATAGTTCTTTTCCACGCTTCGTTCAATTAGTTTTTAAACAAATGTATTTAGAAAATATTGGAACTCATTCTACCAAGCTATTTCTTCTGAAAATAGGCAACGCTATAGGTTTATTATTATTAATCGCTTGGGTTTTTGAGTTTACTTAAAGTGTTTCCTGATCATTTTCATTCTATTGTTCTCTGTGCTGTCTTAAATCTACCAGGAGTTAATCCGTTGCATGCTCAATATTCAATGGATGGAAACCATGAAATTGGTGTACATGATTCAGGATTGGTGGGTTCGCCTGGCAGTGATGGCAGAAAACAGCCACGTGTATGGTCATCTCCTGAACATGGATTTAAAACTGAAATAAGCAAGCATATATTCTGTAATCGATCACTGAATATGAAGAACATCGTTGCTGTGGGATTTGACATGGATTATACTCTGGCACAGTACAAGCCTGAAACTTTTGAGTCTCTTGCTTATCAAGGCACAATTAAAAAGTTGGTTTATGATTTGGGATACCCTCGTGAGGTAATCTGTTTGTTTTTTTTCATGCATTAATCATGATATAAGGGCCTTTGCTGATAAGAAAAAAAATCATGACGTTAAGGGTTGGTGTGATAGGTGTTTTTTATGTAGTTTACTAACTTCGTCCAACTTGACATTGTTAAAGAGTAATCTTTGCTGGTATGATGACACTTACCCATTCTGTTATATTTGACTAATTTTTTTTTTTTTTATATTTTGCAGTTACTAAATTGGTGTTTTAACTGGAAGTACATGGTCAGAGGCTTGGTTCTTGACAAAAAAAGAGGCAACATATTGAAGGTATAGACTAGAGAAATGTTTTCTCACCAATTCCCCCGTTCAAATAGTATATTAACAGATTGCCTTGACTTCTTTCTTTTTGACATTTTTTCTGTTTGATTGTTGGATGAATGTATTCAGATGGATCGCCACAAGTATGTGAAAGTAGCCTATCATGGATTTAGAGAGTTGTCAAAAGAAGATAAAGTTGGAACCTATGGAAATACTTTAATACGTGATTCCTTTGATGAACCGGATTATGCTCTAATTGATACTCTCTTTTCACTTGCGGAGGCCTACTTGTTTGCTCAATTGGTTGATTTCAAGGATTGCAATCCTGGCAAGATTCAAGAGGGTGTTGAGTAAGTCTTATTTTTGAGATTTTTAAATGCTTTCTTATACCAACGAAATACAAGGACTTAAGGCAATTTTTGTTCATTCAAACACGAGGCAATTTTTTTATAGTTTTTTAAAAGGAACTTAGTATGTTATCATTTATGATTGATACTATACTAGGCTTCTTTATGTGTGTGGTGTGGACATACTTAGAAAACAACACCGTTACATTTGACATCAGTTGAGTCCTACAGAGGCATAAAAGCTTAAAGTAGCCCGCTGCAATTTGAACAATAATCTAACCTTACCATTACCTAGTAGGCAGGTGAAGTAAGAGTAGTGCTATAATCGGTATAAGGCCATTAACGTCTATTTTTCCCTTCAAATATTGGAAATTCATATTTGAGGTTGAGCCTTGGTGCAAAAATAAAGTTGTATCTTGGTGACCGAGTGGTGATAGTTTCAAACTCAAAGCCAATCTCTTTATGTGAGCCAGAGTAAGTCTCTCCCATATTTTTGCAAAGTGAGGAGCTTTCTTAAATTTGAGTCCTTTTTTTTTTGAAAATTTATTATAATTGGGTTTATTAATGGAGTAATGGATGATCATTCTATCTATGTGTTTAGAAACCATCAGCCAGCCAGTAAATAGCTACTTGTGAGTACATCATGATACATATATCATATTTGTTGTTCTTCCAGCTATGCTCGCATGTACAGAGATGTTCGAGCTGCAGTTGATTTGTGTCACCGTGATGGAACATTGAAGCAAATGGTTGCTAAAGAACCGAAAAGGTATGAATATAAAGTTGCTAACCTGTCAAAGTGAGAAATAGACAAAGAATTATTATGCTAGCAATGAGATACTAGACTTTTGCTGCACTACCTGTTTGTTTCTGAAGTCGTGTTCTTAAATTCATGTACTACGAATGAATTGTTAATAAAATTCTTTACTTTTTCATTTTTCTGTTAAATTTTATCCATCAGGTATATTAATGAAGACTCCTCAATAGTGCCCATGCTTGAAATGCTCAGAGACTCTGGTCGTGCAACATTTTTAGTGACAAATAGGTAATCAAACTATTCTTTGTTTATTAATGATTGATGCAACAATTAATTTATGTCTGAAGATATTGTAGCATTGTTTTTCTGTAAACTAACGCATGGTGCCATGTGGGAAAGTCATATGCAGTGACACTAGTAATTGGTATGTGTTGCAAGATTATACTATATATATGGGTTGAAAAGTGTTCTAAAATATAGTAAAAGAATTTAATAGAAAATACTTTAAAAGGGTTTTTAAAAAAAACACTAGTTGGTTTCCATCTATATGGAAATTTTATCTAAGATTTTTCACTTTCACGTGTGATTTGCAGTTTATGGGACTATACAAACATTGTCATGAATTTCCTTTGTGGATCCAGCATGGAAGATGTCAGCAACAATTTTTTCTGGCTTCAATACTTTGATGTTGTAATAACTGGCAGGTCATGTTCTTCTCCTATGACATGTACTTTGTTTATATATGTTTGGCTTTATTATTTCGCACTGACGTGAATTTCCCCATATATTATAGTCCTTTGATTTGCGTACTGCACAAATAATGTTTGGGGGAACCAGGGACCTTGCTGATTTTACTTTTGTCCTGGTGCTGTTAATTGAATAGCATTTGGAATTTGTTTTCACCAAACTACACTACATGTCTTCCTCTCTTTTGGTGAACTATATGCATTACTCATTTTATGAACTGGCTAAATATTCATTTTTAAACAGTGTTTCACTTTTACAATGTTTTCAATATGAAAAGTTAACTTTTCGGTGCCTTACAGCAACCAAATATATTGAAATTTTTAGATTTCTGTGCTAACCTATTCAAGTTCATAATCCTACAGTGCAAAGCCGGGTTTTTTTCATGAAGAAAACCGTGCCAACCTATTTGAGGTTGTGCCTGAGACGGGAATGCTTCTCAATACAGATAATGGCTCTCCCATGCCCCAGGTTAGCACAATTGAATAGCATTTTATTCTTTTGTCAGATCATGTGTAAACCCCTTTATATCTTTTTACTCAAAGGTGGGTAATACCTCAGCAAGGTTGTTCACAGAAGCAAGGAATCATGCCTGTCCAGTTTTTCAGGTATAATCGTTATCGTGCCTAAAATAAAAGATAAACGATCATTTGTTTATATGTTTATGTAAACAATTTAAGTTAAAGTTGTTTCTAGTGGTCGGGTCTTTATCTAATAAATGTTTTGACGATCAGAATTTCAGAATCATGTACTGATTGTAAATATCTGTTGTAGGGAGGCAATGTTGCTCATCTTCATAAACTGCTTTCCATTGAATCTAGTTCGCAGGTAATAATTTTTTGGTTATGCCTACACACATTTTTAACACACACAAATGGTGGTAAGTTGCATCATGGTTTTCTGGTTTAAGTAGCTGGTTATTTTAAAGCAGATGTTGATTTATGATTCAGGCAGGTACTTGATGATTGTCACTAACTGAAGCTTCCTGTAAAAAATTAAATGCTTTATATGCAGGTTCTCTACGTTGGGGATCATATTTATGGAGATATATTACGCAGCAAAAAGGTTCTTGGTATATCCATCAATCCTTTTAACTATTCTGTTATAAAGATTTTCCATTTTTAATCGATCTACCTAAAATTTTGGAGATAAATGTGGTTATGATTGTAGGAGGGGAAATAATAATAACTGGTAATGTAATTGAGAAGGGGACATTGATGTTTGTTTGTTTATGTGTAGATACCCAATGTTTAGTCCTCCTTATGATATTCTCTTTTATTTGTGGATCTTACTTTAAGTTACTTAAATTTGATTTTGATGCGATGTGTTTAATGAGCAGGATGGAGAACAATGCTAGTAGTCCCAGAACTTGAGAAGGAAGTTAAACTCCTCTGGGATTCTAGGGATACCCGCAAGGTGCTTATTATTATTGTTGTCTTTGGGATTAATTTTACTTTTATGTCGATGCTTTAATGCATAAAAATTAAAATTAGAGAAAATTATTGTAAGTGATGTATAAATGAATTTGATTGGACTTTTGGCATTATAAACAAGGATTGCATTTGCGTACTTTTCGCAGGAACTTCAATTCTTGAGGAGTGAGCGTGACCGCATCGAGGATGAAATACATCATTTGAAGTGGTCTCTCAAGTAAGTATAACTCTAGATATCTCATATAGGTCTCTCCTTATTGTTGGTTTATTTTCTTAGAGAGTGGTGCACTATTTTTCAGATTCAAGAATCCAGATGCTGATTCCAAGCAGAGGTTATCTTCAGAACTTGATACATTGGAGGTTTGAGCCTTACAACCATTCCCATTCCATGAATGGAACCCCAATTTCACATATTTGATAAGAGACTTTTTTATTTTATTTTATTGGCAGCTTGAAAGAGAGAGAGTGAGATTAAGGCATCAAGAAGCTCAAAGAAAATTACATCAAAGGGTAGGAAGTTCTCCTGTAGTGTTTTTTATTATCTCTTAGTTCCCTTTTTTTTTATTAGTCTGTCCGGAACAATTGCAATATATCCAATTTACGCATTATACAATGTTGGTAATTTGCATTAAATGATTGCAGTTTCACGAGCCATGGGGTCAGCTTATGAAAACTGGTTATCAGAATTCTCGCTTTGCTCATCAGGTAAAGTGTGACTTTCTTCGATGGTTTGATTTTTCTTCATAAATCAAGATAGTCGTATGACCTCACTGAATGAGGATTCTTCCTATGAACTTGCGTGGTGCAGGTTGAGAGATTTGCTTGCCTGTATACTAGTCAAGTATCTAACCTGGGCTTGTACTCTCCAGACAAGTATTACAGACCTAGTGAAGATTTCATGCAGCATGAATTTGGCATTGTGGCTTACGAGTCACCAGACACTGAAGTCCAGGAATTTGGGGTAGTTTGAGTTCAATATTCCGGTTCTCATCTCCCTTCTGTTTCATTGGTCATAGCTCTGGTTAGCAATTCAAAGTGCTACATAATATTTTAAACTTATACTACACGGGGATAAAGAAAATACCATATTTTAGCATTGTATATTTGTTTCCTCAGCCTCTCAACAAAAAGTAAGTGGTACCTCTACGCAGATGGAATTTACACATTTACACTAATTTAGTTTCATCAATTTTTTGGCATATGCCAATTTTTAGTTGGGCCTTCTGTTGTGGGCCTTGAAAAAAAGTTTCATCGATTTTTTTTTCGCTGGATTGAGTTTCGTCATTTTGTTATGAATGGAGTTTCATCCTTTAATATACATAAAAATATTTAATTTTTATGACTGGGCATATTTTACTTTAGTCTTTTATACATAAAAGCAAAGTTTCTATAAGTATGGAGATTAAATGAGTAATTAAATTCTGGCATAATAATTTATTGTTTTATTATTAAAGCTTTTTCAATTTTCCCTCGCTCTTTTTGGAGGATTCAATTTGGTTCTACTTATTTTAAAATAACTCAATACACTCCATCCATCAAAATTGTTTAGGTTACCTAATGACGAGACTATACTTTCTAAGGTGTTGATATCATCATTTATTTTGTATCGAGTCAGAGTAATTTTGGATTCATATATTAAGTTGTTAAACGTAATTTTAGAGTGCACTTATATCTTATATTCATTTTTAAAATATTTAGATCTCCAGTTATTTCTATTTGAACCTTTGTGTTCAAACTACTCAAAATCTGTGAGGGCACAAAGTTGAGAGAGTTTAATTTATTGTAAATTTTGCAAAATAAATTTATTGGTGTAATTATGCCACCGATCACTCACACACTCATTATAAATAAGATTTCTAAATTTCTTTGGATATTTTAGGCCCTAGTAAAGAGTATAAAAAGTAAAGTTATGACTTTTCATATCAAAATATCTCGGTCAAGCTATAACCTTAAATCACTATCAGCTCTGTTCTCTCTCAATTAGGACTTAATTGAAAAAATCTATGTTAAATAAATTTCCAATTATGGTAATAAATCATATGTTTATGTCCAATTTTAGTATTGAATTTTTGTTTTTTAACCCTATTCAAAATGATACTTTATAACACGTTTTCTTATATTTCTTAAAATAATCTATGGAGAGACTCTTGTGCAGTTGACAATGTGAACTCATACTGAGAGAGAGAAGGGTTCTTTCTGTATACGTCAAAGAATTTAACTATTTGATTTTAAATAATTTAATTTTTGAAAAGCTGTTTTCACTTTCCATTTTCCTAAAGACATCCTTTGTAATTAGAATTATTTGACTGAGTGCGAAGGGAAGATTAACAGCTCTATGAACATGTGCTGGAATGGATCCCTTCCCATTGGCCAAAGAAAAACAATATCTATGTATCGTTACTTTAGAATATTTTAGTAAGATAATATAAAAAAATTGATGCGTGGCTTTTTTTTCATCTATATCTTATCAATTTGATTTCCTTTTATTATTTTGATGGGGCAAATTCCTGCACACGTACTCGTGACATGTTACAACAGAGGAAGTTAATAAAAATATCATTGGATTACATAATGAGATGGAACAAAAACAAAAACATTGCATGACTTGTCATTTGATGGGAATATATAAGAAAAGAGACATCCAACAATAAAAAAGGTGGTGGAATAATAGAACTTATCTCATCTCTTATAACTGAATCTTTTATCAACAAATCTCTGATGTCAAACTATCATCTCAGACCAGAATATAACAGGCTGGAGAATTGGACCCCATGCATGTGTCTCTGCTAATACCTTATGTGATTTGAACTTACAAAAAGGTTCTTAGATCCTCTTTGCAGAAAGAAGAAAAAAAAAAAACAGAGTTAAGAAAATTATTTAAGCAACAAAGCAAAGTTCAGCGATAGCTCCAATCCAAGGCATATTCTATTATGAAGACATTCTATCGCAATTAACCAATAACGTTCCCACTACCATCACAATTATCTATGGGTATAAAGATATCTGAAAGCTTCTCTGCTTGCTGCCGAACATTTATACGCTTTTCTGCTTATTTTCCTTTTGTCGGAGATTATTCAATTTGGTTGTTCCTCACGTTTTCAGTTTATTTACATCTCGAATAAAACCTATTTCATCAATGTTACATATTAAATAAAACGATTAGATTCATTTGTGTGTTACATATTTTGAGTATATGAATATTGGTTTCCGTAATGATTTAATATATAGATGGGTATTTCAGTATCTTATATTGACTATACATGTCGAAGAGTGTTCGTGTCCTGTTTAGTATTTGTGTATGCTACATAGGTCATCGATGTAACATCTTATCCATTATCTTAGCTCTCAAGTCAACCATGTAATATGAAACATATGCACTATTTACGTGAGTTGATCGAAGGTCTCTGTTGCTTATTTTAAATGGAAAGACTTTGGAAACATAAAGGTTGATATAAACATAATGTGAAGTTAAGCAAATGAAATTAAATCCAGCTTGGTGCAAACGTTAACGTTATGAGAGAGTTAATGGGTGAGTGTGGAATTTTTCTTTTGTGTTTTTCACTTTATGGCTTCTCTTGTCGATCAATAATTTATTCCTCCAAAAACTTGGTGACTGCGAAAGGAATTGATTGAAACTTGTTTGGAGTAGCAATGCTGGTGTAACATCTACAATAAGACGACCAAGAGTATATATCCAGAATATATATACACGTTCAAGTTGTGAAGAAGGGACCTCACCAAGAAAATACAGCACTAGTTGTAAAGAAAGAACAATTGAATGCCCCATTGATTTGCTTATAGTGGAAACAAACATGCATGGTTGATAAGGATTCCGAGTTTATTCAAACGATATCTCTCAGGATATATCCTCTTCTTCCTCCTCTTCCTCTCACTCCAATTTTAAGGGTCTGTTTCAACAAATCATCACTACTGCAAAAAGGAATATTGAAATGTGAAGCCTATGAATTCAAGATAGCAGACAACACTCTCTTCCATCGCTACACTATTTTCTCAATTCTAATTTTATATTTTACTATTAAAGGACTTGTATATAATAAAAGGGTGATGTCAAAATACTTTTTTTTTCCTAATTATATGTGCTCTCTTCTTTGTCTGCTTACATGAGTTGAAAACACTATATTCTTAGTTGTCACAGACAATTAGAATCCTACATCGACTATGAATAAAGTTAATTTATAATATATACGTGAATGCAAATCTCACCTTATAAGTCGACTTTGAAAGATTAAACTAGACTCAAAGTCACTTCTTGACATGGTAACACGACCAAGATTTAGAGTCTATCCTAAATAAGTTTTGGATTTATTGTTCCACTCGCTATTGAGTTTATTGGATCATATCCCACACTCCAGATATATATGTTTTAGTGTAAAGAGAGTGTGTTGAAAATCTTACATCAAATAGAGACAATGTGTAAAACTTTGAAGTCCACTTCTTGATGTGGACTAATGAGAGGAGTGGAATAATGCACACTGTGTTTTAGCATAAGAGATAGAAGGTAATATGTACCGTGGAAACTTTTAGATTCTAGTTAATAATCTTGCTTATCTTGGCGCTGATTATGTCTGTAAAATGCTTTTAGCAGTAGATGATAGGACAAAATTAAGGTAGTTTAATTAGTGTAGTTTGACTAAACAATAATAATACTTGTTTTTTGCTGTCTGAGAATTAGATCCATTGTCTATGCAGAAGAAGTACCCTAGCTGAGAATTCAAGGGTGAGTTCCTTTGACCAAAGCTTTCAAAGCATCTAGGTTTTGGAATCTGAGCATGGATACCAATCTGTGGTTGGTTAGAAATGAATGCAGTGGCCCCCAATGGCAACTTGAATCGGTAGTGGAGTGATCATAAAGCTTCTGAAACAGAAAGGGAAGCTCTTGAGAGATAAATTCGGGTCAGGGATATGCGTGGATGATAAGAATTCTGAATGTATCAGCATCAGCATCAGCACCAGCATCACCTCACCCTTTGCTATGGATCAAATAAAGTAGAAATGTTTCTTGGTGGAGCTCTCTTCTATTTTCCTTATTTTGAACAACCTATGTCATTCATCATATATACCATTTCAATAAACAACTAATCTTGACATTAATCTTCAATAATAAACATTGCCTTCAAGGTTCAAATTCAGCCACCGATTCAAGTTACATATATATTTTGTTCCAGGAGAACTTCAAAAAAGCATATCCATCGTTCCTTTTTTTTCTGTCATGTCGCTTTCATTCAGTGTAAAACAAACCATTTATTACGGAGGCACTTTTGGTTGTTCACCTTGTAAGATTAGATTTGAGATTGCATTATATTTGTTAATGTAAAACAGATGGAAAGTGTCATATGTCTAATCTCTGAGCTTCACTTTCCCTACCCTTCTGATTTCTAACCTTTATTTACTCATTTTCCCTGCAACAAGATTAACTTTAAGATAACGCCAACATGAACATCTTTTTTTCTCTTTCGCTTCTTCAATTGATAAACCACAAAATAACTGAAGAAAATTATTGACAGCATGCAAGTGATGTGTTAATACTGTAAGTGCATTATGCTGATATAGTTTGAGTTGTATGAACCATAACACCTGATGAGGAGCAACGAATATAAGTAGTGTGACATCACCTTTTATATACAGCTACAAAATTTGAAGGGGCCAAAGCACTTTAGCCACTTTAGCAGAAACTTATAATTTTTGTAATGCAGAGTGATTTGTACTGTAGTGCTTTATAATTTGTAATGTAGAGTGATTTGTTCTGAGAAAAGATACAATCTTTCGAACTCCTTTACCAAAATATAGTGTTTGGACTTTTCCCATTTTTCTATTCACCTCACTGTCAAACCACTTATTAAGGTTGTCTGTTCCACGTTCCTTCCAAAGATCTTTCCACCCTATTGAAACATTTTTATTTCTTTTCATCCCAGTCAAGTTTTTCCGATCATCATCCTCAGAAACCAGGATCCTACTCCATAATGGGCATAGTAAATTAACGTTGTAACTAATATCCAAACTACAAGATCAAGTAACGGCCATGAAAATCTTGAGGTGAACAAACGTTCCAGGATTTTGGGTTGAACAAACTCGTTTAATCATCTACAGACATTTCTTTCGTGAGGTGAAGGGCTCAAACTTTCCACACCCAACAAATAATGTCTCAAATGTGAAAAAAACGTAAGAAGTTATAACAATAAAGCGTTTATTTGGATGTGAAAAATCATGTTCCTGGTGACCTGGTCCGTTTCCAAACGTGTTAGACATAGTTTTTCTTTGCATAATTGTTTTTCCAAATGTGGTGGTGCCAGTTTGCGTCTTTCTCAACTAATAGTTTAGATCCGTAGTTTAAGGCGTTATATTCATGCCGGGACAGGGGTGGGGTGTGAGAACCGATAGCGTGAACATGAAATTTCACGAGGATCACATCAACAGATTAAAACGTTGTTAATTATGTGTTAAATTCTGTACAAATAATGACAAGGAATTCACAAGAATTAGTGAAATTCACCACACCTTCCTCGATTAAGGCAAAATCCGCGTTAGATTTGCTTACATTTTTTGATGGAGGTTGATTGAAGTTTAAGTCAATTTAAAAAAGAAGATGCAGAATTAAAAGTTAAAGAAAACCACGTCCGTATCTAGGAATTTCAGAATGTGTCCCACTGTTTTGTTCGGAAAGCAACGGCTAGCATGAGCAATGAGCATCAAGTACACAACACAACACAACCTCACCTCACACACTTTCTATACCCCCACTAGTATATAAAGGGCACCAATGTTATTACTTCCCTTGAAAAAAAAAACACAAACCATCATCAAAGCTCTATTGTAACAACAACACTTTATTCTCGTAAGTGTTGCTTAACAATGGCCTCAAGCCAGGGTTGGACACCGAAGCAGAACAAAAGATTTGAGAATGCCCTTGCCATCTTCGACAAGGACACCCCAGATAGGTGGCACAACCTGGCCAGAGCCGTCGGAGGAAAAACTGTGGAAGACGTCAAAAGGCATTATGAGAAGCTCGTGGAAGATGTGAAGCAGATCGAGGAAGGCCACGTGCCCCTTCCCAATTACCGAAGCGTTGCAACCATGGCAAGCAGCATCAGAGGTTACGGTTACATGGATGAACAAAACAGGTTATTATTTCCTCAACCATTGTCTGGTTTTTATCTACTCCAATGCACCGTTGTGTCAAAGCTACATATATGTTATCGGGTAATATTAATGAATGGTTCCATCCGGACTTTATGTCATGATTTCGATAAGAGATTTTAAGTCTAATTCAATCTTACAAGATCATCCTTGCCTTATAAGTCAGTTTTGTGAGATTAAGTTAGGTTTAAAGTTCATTTCTATGTATCAGAGCCATATTAGAACTTATCCTAACGAAATTTTTTAGACATTTTGTTCCACCCGCTGTCGGGCTGCTAATGTACCACTCCCAAATTTATAGTTTCACGCACGAGATGAATATACCTCGGCGTGATGGGATGTGTTGGAAGTCCTATATTGACTAGAAATAAGACCAATTCACAATATATAAGAGGGGTGCAATTCTCATCTTACATGTCAATTTTGTGAGATTGAGTTAGATTTAAAGTTCATTTTTATCCTGTTTTATAAAATGAAGGTTGCACTTTAGTATATACTCTAATTTAATTTTATCTTTGACTTGAAATAATATATATTGCTATATGTTTTATACAAACACAAGAAGTAGCTGTGTATGCATTTATGAAGATTATTGTCGAGTTTGATTATTGTTTCTTGGTTGAGTGTGATTGTGTTGATGATAATGCAGGATGAAGGGTCTGAGTCTGCATTGAAGGTTGATTTAGCAGTAATATGGTGGATGCTTGGATTAGTACTATAAAATATTTTATTTGCTTTTTATTTCTTTCCATATATATGTGAAGCATCGGTGCTTTGTGTTTGTGTTTCCATAAATGTAAAGATGAAAGTGTCCAAAGAGGAGCCAACAGTCAATAGTAAAACATATATAAAGCCATTGGATATCAACTTTTGTTCTCTCTCCATGATTTAGTCGCAAATGAGAACCGAGATAGAAGGTAACTATGGAGTTTTTAAAGTTTTAATATTACTTCAGAATTTGAATCTTGATTCGCTCACAAAACAAATTTATAAATTAAAATTTCTATTTACTCGTATATTATAATTTTATCTTATCTTTTTCCATATATATTTTGAATAACAGAGAATCTTACTAACGAAAAATAAAAGAAAGGATGATTAATAAACAAAAACGAAGTCTTACAACATGAAACCAACGAAAATAACATTTAGAATGCTAAATCTTCTTAGTGAAGTGGTGCAAAGATTATGAGTTCATAAACTCCTCACACTTGGGGGCTTAGTTTGGTATATAATTTCTTAAATTTTTTTAAAACAAAATAGCCCATAAATACTACATTTTGTATTTAAATATATATATATATATATATATATATATATATATATATATATATATATATATATAATATTATTTAGGAAACTTTTAGCGCATAACTTATTTCATATTAAAAGGGACATAATCAAGATTCAATTAACTAGTCATTTTAGTCCATATACAATTTAGGAAACTTTTATTTCATAAAATATTACTAAAAATTTTTATATTACACAAGATTTCTTTTAAAATTTATTACAAAAATTTACAAGTTTTTTTTATCATTTTTGTAAGAATTTTAATTAATGAGTAAATATTTTATGAATAATTATTCTTTATAAAATTATAGTTAGTAAACATTTTTTTATAATTTTTTTTTGTGCAAATTATTTTATATAAACTATTTTACAAAAATTTTGGTAAAAATTTCTTGTAATTTTTTTTATAAAAAAATTTGTAAATATTTCTCATTAAAAAAATTTTAAAATAAAATTTACAGGAAATATAAATTTTTTTTAGTAGTAAAATTTAAATATTTTTCTTTAAATATGACCATAAGATTACTATGATATCATTTTATTTCATATATGTTTATTCGTTTGGCTTAAGATTAATAGTTTGACATTATATTTTTAAAAACTATTCTGGCAATTGTCAAAATAAATTCGGTAAAAGCTACATCAAACAACCATAAATTATTTATTTATTTTTGAATAGTTTTTATACATCATGTATGTAAAAAAATAAAATAATACAATAACAATCTACCCATTTTCAAACACCATAAGTTAGCCAATTGATTTTAAGTTGATTAATTTAATATTTTATTAATATAACGTGAATAATGTTGTCATTAAATGGTCTATCTAATCTTGAAGATATAATAGGTCTTTTGTAAGCAAGCAATATTTAATATGAAATTTTATGACGAGGAAAATACACAAGTATTTATTTGAGAAATTATTATTAAAACAAAATTGTCTAATTAGCTTGACTTATTTAATAATAGTTATGGTATACGTTAAAAAATTCTATATTGTTTAAAATCAAAATGTTTATAAACTTTTTTTATTCTAAACTTGTTAAGAAGTTAAGGAAAAAATGGACAAGATAGGTAACATATAAAAAAGTGTCACGATCATGATCATGATCCTCTTACCTCGGATTGATTAGGATTGATTAGTGCTCTGTACATATAAAAAAGTGTCACGATATATCAACAATATTAATATATATCAATAAAGAAAAAAATTTCATGAATCTGTGTCAATGTTTTTTATATACGAGTTGAGTAATGTGACTCGGAAGGGAAATAACTGCATAAAAGATGAATAATAACAGCAAATTACAATATCACCATAAATAATGAATTCAATAAAAAAAACCCTTCAGATGTAAAATAAAAAATAAAAAATATAATAAGAATTTTTTATTTATTTCACTCCCAAAAATTTTTATATTACATAATTTTTTTTATAAATTTATTAAAAAAATTATAAAAAATATATTTTTCTGTTATTCTTTATAAGAATTTTAATTGACATGCAATGATAATTATTTATTATAAAATTATAAAATTTATAAGTATTTTTTATAAAATTTACAGTGAAAAATGTTTTATATAAAATATTTTATAAAAGCATTTACAGTAATTTTTTGCAATTTATTTTTTTCATAACAAAATTGTAGGTATTTTTTACAAAAAAAAAATTAAAACAAAATTGGTAGAAAATAAGAGTTTTTTAATAGTGTTTTTAGGAATGAAACATCTTTAATTAATTAATCAATATATTTAAAATGACAAATAAATAAATATTTGAAATGAATGCTTTTCTTTTATTCTAAATTGATTTGATAAAATAAATATTTAGTATACAAAACTCACTCAATTATTCTAAATTAATTTAGTTGTACTTATAATAAAGATGAATTAATAAACATAAATTGGTGATATTTTTTGAACTTACTTTTCAAAGACTGTAAATTAGTTGAAAGAATTTTTATGCCTGGATGAAAATTTTTGTAAGGGTTAAATATATTTTTGGTTTCTTAACTTTTAGTAAATTTTGGAATTAGTCCATTTCGAAACTTTAGACTAATTTAGTCATCGATTTTTCAAAATACGTGAATTTAGTCATTTAAATCAAATTTTGTTAAGTTTATTAATGTTTAATACATGTTTTGGGATTGTATTTGAGTTGTTTATACTGTTTGTTTTAATGTTAAGTCAAATACTATTATGAAACGTGCTTGAAATGTCAAATAAATTTAACAAAATTTGATTAAAATGATTAAAGTCACATATTTCGAAAGATGAATGACTAAATTGATCTAAAGTTTCAAAATGAACTAATTCCAAAATTTTCTAAAAATTAAGGTAAAAAAGAACATATTTAACTCATTTTTTAATATGCTTGGTTAAATAGCTATCAGAATTGATCATGGCCCATCATTAGAAAAATATCATTTCTCAAGGTTAATGACTCAACCCAAAAGAAAAAAATAATATATCAGTTCCAAAAAATCTCCTGAGCATATATATGCTTGAAAGGAGACATGTTTTAGAGTCATCCTTTATAGAAAATGACTTGGCTAAATGCAATTGATAAAATTTACAACTAATTCTCCAATAAAGCCATTAAAATTGTTTCATTTCCAGGGTGCTGTTATTTTGATTTTTCAAGTCGCTTTCACATTATGCTCTCCCCTTGCTTCTTGTTCTTTTTCTTGTAGTATTGGGTACAATCATTAACCACGACCTTTTTTTTTCCTTCTATTTCTTCACAAAAACGTGAATTTCGTTAAAGTTCTTGAAAAATAGCCATCCAAAGAAAGTTTGGGCCCTTTAGAATCAATTGGGCTTTATCATCATCTGTAATGAGAAATTGTTCGGCTATTGCTTCCTGCACTCTTATATTTTCTCGCTGCATGTGATGAAATGACAATCTTATCCTTTTTACTCATTCTTTTCCTTCACCTCTATTGATGTGTGAGAGCTCATATTTTAAATTAATGTATTCCAATTTTGAAAATACATTTCGGAATATAACATTTTCCATTCTCCGAAATATCTATAAAACGTACAATCTTAAATTATAAAATTAAAAACATTATTTTTATTTATTTCATCAGATATAGCCAATATTTCAGACACTATGAAGATACCGAAAGAAAAAATCAAATGCAAGAAGCAATTGTCCACCTTCTTTCTCAAAGCACATTGTTGGACGTCATGAAAAATTCGTTGACAATTCAAACACGTAAACAACAATAAAAAAAGTTTCCTCCAATTTTATTAAAAATTATTAATTGTTCTTACAAGATTTTTTATCGTCTGCGTGTGAAGTTTTGTGGATGATAATGGGTTTCCTTTTATGTAATGATGATGACAATGATGTAATGTAAGGTGTCAAATGGCAAAGGAATAAACTGAGTTTAAGAGAAAAAGTCCATGCATTGAAGGAAATTCCTGAGTCTTTATACGAATAAATGGCAAAAATAAAAAAGGAGTACAAGTTAAAGTCCACTTCCTTTGTGAATGTTTCTGTAATCTAATTTTTATATATTTTTTTTCATGAGTAACTTTTTTTTTTTGTTATATGAAATTATGGATAATAGATAAATAGTAGCTAATAATTAATAAAAATATTAAACATGTGTGACTGAGTTGTTTCTTGTTATCTACTAAAAAATAATTATTTTTCAATTATATAAGATAATGATCTCTACTGTATATCTAACATAGGATAAGTATACTAACTTTTTATAATTTGTATCATGTTACTTCAATTACTGTGAAAAGAAAATTTATTTATTAAATAATTTAATTTCAATTAAAAGTTATTTTTTTAAAAAAGAAAGTAACTTGTATAGGAAATATACAAGGGACTCCAAGGTTAATTTTGTCAAAAAAAAAATTCAAAATAATAGAGGCGCGTTTAGAAAAATAAAAAAAGGCATATATCGTGGACTGTTTTGGCGATGTTGGGCTTGTCATTTGGGCCGAATGTAAAGGTTCACGTGTAGCACGCATTGCGAGATGGCGTGTGAGAAAGAAATAAGAAAACCCATACCAAGGTAGGATCCGAGACGAAGACCAAGACGAACAAGAAAAGCAGCGAAACTGAAAAGAGAATGAAGAAACAAATGATTAGAAGCAGTTGGATTAAAGGAGAGTGAGTTTCAACCATTATCATCATCAACATCGTCACATTACATTCATTCAACTTCAAACTCATTCGATTTCATTCACTTTCCTCAATCACCAATTCAACTCCACACTTATGGGCGAACACACGCTAGGTCAAGCACAATCCCTAATCGAACCTCAGCCCCACCCAGCTCCCTCCTCCTCCGCCACCGGCCCCGACGGCGCTCAGGCGGACTCAGAACTAAACAATGTCCTTCCGCACGCAAACTCCCCTGCCTCGAAAATCCCCCTCCGTCCCCGTAAGATCCGGAAGGTCTCACCGGACCCTTCCACATCCGAATCCCTAACCGAACCCTCTAAACCGGGCAAGAGCGGTGGCCGGAGCACCAAGCACGTTGCGCCTTCGCGAGCCATGGCGGTGGTGCCGCGCTTAGTGGCGCGTTCACTCTCGTGCGAAGGCGAGGTGGAGATCGCGCTCCGATTTCTCAGGAACGCGGACCCTCTCCTCTCCCCTCTAATCGACATTCACCAACCCCCAACCTTCGACAATTTCCACACTCCCTTCCTCGCCCTAACGCGTAGCATCTTGTACCAGCAACTCGCGTACAAAGCAGGCACCTCCATCTACACGCGCTTCATCGCGCTCTGCGGTGGCGAAAACGGTGTCGTTCCCGAAACCGTTCTCGCTTTGACTCCCCAACAGCTTCGCCAAATTGGGGTTTCGGGGCGGAAGGCGAGTTACCTTCACGATTTAGCGAGGAAGTATCAGAACGGGATACTGTCCGATTCGGCCATTGTGAACATGGATGATAAGTCACTCTTCACTATGCTGACCATGGTCAATGGAATTGGCTCTTGGTCTGTTCACATGTTCATGATTTTTTCACTCCACAGACCCGATGTTCTTCCCATCAATGATTTGGGTGTGAGGAAAGGGGTTCAGCTTCTTTATAACCTCGAGGACTTGCCGCGGCCGTCGCAGATGGACCAGTTGTGCGAGAAGTGGAGGCCTTATCGTTCTGTTGCTTCGTGGTATATGTGGAGATTTGTTGAAGCCAAAGGAACTCCTTCGAGTGCCGTAGCAGTAGCCACTGGTGCTGGCCTGCAGCAGCAGCAGCAGCATCACCACCAGCACCAACAACATGAGCAACCGCAGCAACAACAACATCCTCCACAGCCGCAGCTTCTGGACCCCATAAATAGTATGTTTAATCTCGGGTAAGACATTACTGGCTCCGCAGCTTTTCATATGCTTGATTTAATGGTTTATGTGTTGATTTGATTCCCTCGTAAATATCTTGCTCGTATTAAATGAAAGTGTTCGTATTTAGAATATGTGTTTTACCTATGATTAAATTCGTTTTTTACTTTGATAGTTTGATTTGAAATTAAATGAATTGTGTACGAAAATCTGTAATCAAAAGCTTGCTTTCTCAATATGGAAAATGCTGCTGGTAATGAGCAATTGTTATCTATATCTGTGATGAAGTGTTATACAGTCGCCTGGTGATTATTCTGGTAGAGATATACACTTTCGTCTTGTGAAGACGTGCTGCTAATTCTTTCTTTTTCCCAGATTAGGAAAGCCTTCGCACCTCATGGTTACATATCTTGATTTTAGCGTGTTTTATCTTTGTTCAATTTCCATTAAGTTGACTGGTCGTTGAACTTATAACTTCCTGGGATATTTTTTTGCTTCTCCTTTCGCTCTTTCTGCAAGCTAATTTGAAAAAAAAAAGGGAATACCTTAAGACACTTTATCTTTCCTTTGGCTCTTAATGGTTGATGAAAATTTTTGTTTAAATTAAAAACTTCGTTAAGTTGCACTTTTGGTCTTCCAATATCACAACTGTATGATTTTACTGCCTCGAGTTCCAACTGTGGTAATTGGGTTTTCAAGCATGGTAAATGTGCGACTTTAGTTTCGTAGGTTTCATTTGTGTCAATTGAATCCTCTAGATATTGTAATTTTGTTGTTTAATCCTTTCATTAATTGGAATTAGTTGATGTAACATTGACTTATGACATATCTGGGAGACTAAAACCACACAATTAGAACACAGGGAACTAAAATTAAACAATTGTAATTTCAGAGGGATCCGCTTGGTACAATTAAAACTTCAGGGGTTAAAATCACATAATTGTGATACAAAAGGGACCGAAAAGACAATTAAGTTAAAACTTTTTTGTGTCAGTGTTTTTGTCTGATGATACTTAAGATATTGCGATGTAGAATTCCTGATAGCTGAGATGTCATGTGAAACACAGCTTTCTCTGTCTAACGAGGAAGAAAACTAGTGCCTTTTGTGTCTTGGTCAACTATGGTGACAAGATATGTTGCATGTGATTAACTTATGCACTCCTTTTGGTTCTCTTGTTGTGCAGTGTATGAATTGAGGGGAAAGTTTGACATCTCTTAAATTGTATATAGCATATATAGGCTGTACGAGGGAAGAAATACTTGTTGGCATTTTCTTGCATTACTATTACGTGGGTGTGAAAAAAGATGAAACCAAGAATTATATAGAAAAGTATGGTATAACATTTAAGAATTGAACTAGTACCACCAAAACTTCAAGTGGTGATACTATTAAGTAAAATTTGATTACCTAAACATGGAATGGTCTCTATATGATTTGTGGTGCTGGGATTGAAAGAATTGCTGCGTCAATTAAGCTAGCTATCTTCCCACCAAAAGAAGGGTTGAGAGGAGATCATTGTTGCCTTGTTCATCTTGAAGGGAATAAGTCAACACTCCCCATTAAACATAATAGACAATGGGTATGTACAGTTTAATAAGTCAATGCTTGGAAGCTTCTAGGCTGAACTATATACTACCGTTGCATGGTTTGCATGGGAAGAAGTGATGCGAGGATCCTGATTTATTAGTCAAACTTATATTTTTTAGTGTATTATTTTATACTTAGGCTTCGAGTTGATTTGAAGGCAGGACTGGTTCTTATGTTTCATTAAATTAATTTTTTCTTTTAAAATAGTCAAGGTAGTGAAAATAGCTTGTGGTTACAACTTGTGAGGAGTTGATGCAATAAGACATGCTCAAGGTCTATTGTTATGTTGTTTATTTATTGCGAGTTGCTAGATGGTGATTTGAATCGATAACTATTTTTCAATTTTCCAAATCCCCCCTTAAGACACCTCGGGTGGTTAGTGGGCGTCAGGAGAACTTTGCTTTGTTACGTCAGTGTGGCCTTTTGGTAGTCGTTGGACTTAATGTAGTAGCAGTGTATGGATCTCTATTTTCATTCATTGATCTGGAGTGATCATTGAACCTTTAAGGTGGTTATATTTTTGGAATTTCGTGGGTTCTCATCATATTTTGGAAAATTGCTTCTCTGCCTGTTAATAGTTAGTGTTTAGTTTGGTAGCCTGGTAATTATATTATTAATCACGTGTCTATTTAGTGGTTTTCCTTATGTGATCCGGCTTCTGAAGCTAAATCTCAACTTCTAATGACGTTGGAATCATTGCCTAACGTAATGAAGACAAAAAAAATGATGTGAAGTTATTTCTTCCGTTGGTTGTTTTGATATATCTCCTACGAAGGCGTGTATTTTATGTAATAGTAATTTTAGGAGTAAACTCAATAATGCTATGTTTTATCAGTTTATGGTATGTTGTGGTCCTGTTGTAATGTACTTGCTTGTGCTTTGTGGTGCCAACTGTCATGTATTTCCCTAAAATCTGATTGATATAGAGTTTATAACAATATATGCACAATTCAGTTACTGTGAAGGAGAGGAGTGAAAATTTGAAGGTACAGTACGCGTCTTTCATTTCGCTTCATTTCTTTCTGTTCTCTCCAACTTGAAATATGTAATTGTTTATGTTGTCTAATCTAACATAGTAATTGATGTAATTTTAACACCTTTCTCATCTCTCTGTTCTGTGAAATGTGCTATAGGGCCGCATGTGCTTGGGGACAATGATCCCCAACGGAATTTATACGAGGCTTTGTTAGCAGTCGCTCACACGGGAAGTTGCAAAGACACGACGTGAAATGTATTTAATGATAGATCTTAGTACTGAGACTTGGACATTGGGAGCATTGAAGCATTAGTGTATGATTTGCCTTGTGTTCAATAAAGCCAGTGCAAGACTAATAAAGGCCACTCCTTAATTTTGTTTTTATTTGAGTAATTGTAGCTGTTGGAGGGCTATGTTGAGTTGTTAAGTCGTCAGATAGTAGGACTAGACTGATTAGAGGGCAGTGTTTCATTGCCTTTGTTGCTGCATGGTAGTGTGGTTTTTTGGAGTGTCAGACCATGTCATGTAATTAATGTATGCATGGAGTCATTAACTGGATAAGCCCTTTGCGTTATGTGTCGTTCGTCTAATGTAAAAAAAGTGAAAGATCTCATATCTGGTAATAGGTTTTTAATTTAATAGATGCCCGTAATAGTGCAGTTTGCACCCTGTGTTTTTATTGCTTAGTCATGTGGTGATCAGTAACCCGTTAATTTATTAAGATTAATAAAATAAGTTAGGTTATTTAGTGTAATTGGTTTGGTTATATTTAAAGATACTATTTATTATTCTAGAATTAGTTTTTTAATTGCATAATTCAATAAATTAAAGAGTATGGAAAGAGATTAAATTTTGATGCATTTGAAATTGATCTAATGATTTTTATAGTTAGGACACTTTATTTTATTTACATCTTATATATAGGATAAAGATAGCGGTGAGCATTAAATTTTTAATCACTTCGGATTTTTTTTAATTTGATAGCAGACATTGTTATTAATATACTGGTATACTGGTAAATAAAAGACGTTCTTCTCCACTTCTCGTAGTGGGATAATTAATAATTTTGAGTCGCCCTCATTTGTTTATTATAACATCATTTGTTATAATATGATTTTATTGACTTTTTTTTTATTAGTTTAAATTAATTTTAAATTATAAATTTCATTATATTCAACATTAAAATATAAAAGAAACTTATTAAGTTAAAAACGAGAATCATAAAAATTGCCAATTTTTGTTTATAAATTTAAACCTACAGAAAAAAAAATTAAAAGAAGCGTAAAAACAATATTGTTACTGTCAGGATAGCGTTGTCCAAATTGAAGAGATGATCAAAATTAGCTTCTTCTGTGCGTTTAATTAATAATTTAGGAAGATAAGGAGAGAACAAGTACGCGAAGACATGAACATGTACTAGCAGACAGCTGCGGGGACAATCCGCCTACAATATAGAAACGTTTTCTTTTACAGGACGGCGATGTAATTCCGAATACACAGACCCAACAACTACATAGCGACGATTTTTGCTATTACAGCTGAGGGCACAGTGAGATATTCTAACCGCATATCCCTTTATTCCCTCTAGTTTTCATAATCATCCCATTGGAATATCAGAGACTGGATCATGCGCTTCAACACGTACCTACCTTAACACTATTACTATAAATATGCAACCCATCATGCAACACAACAGACAAACTAAAAATATGTCATACCAATACGAGAATTATGACCCCTCCTTCCCCGACCAACCTGTCGTTGACTTATACCTCCCTGTTTGGGCAAGATTACCAGCTTTCCACTCCAAACCAGCTTTCATTTGGGCTCAAGACTCCCACACCACCACCACTCTCCTCACCTACCAACAACTCAACACCAATGTTCATCTCATCTCCTCACAGTTGCAGGGTTCACTGCAAAGAGGAGACACTGTTCTTCTTCTCTGTTCTCCAGGACTTGACCTAGTTGAACTCATTTTCGGTTGCCAAAGAGCTGGTCTCTTGAGCGTACCTATCGTCCCTCCCCACCCTTCTTTCTCCAAACAAAACTATCACCACCTCGTACGAGCCATTTCTCAGACCAAACCCAAAGCTGCCATAGCTCACTCTCACTACATTTCAAGCATTCGACACTACCTCTCCTCCCCCCACAACAACACCAAGCTTGCTCACATGCTGCAAACCCTCCACTGGATTTCCATTGACCATGTCAAACACGGTACTGTGAACAACCGTGATTCCCTAACGTACAGTGGTTGCAAAGCTGATGAAGTTTATTTGGTTCAGTACACTTCTGGAGCCACTGGGATCCCAAAACCCGTGCTTGTCACTGCTGGTTCAGCTGCTCACAACGTTAGAACAGCGAGAAAAGCTTACGATCTTCATCCAAACAGCACCATCGTTTCGTGGCTGCCACAGTACCATGATTGTGGCCTCATGTTTCTGTTGCTGACCATTGTCTCCGGTGCCACGTGTGTTCTCACGTCCCCAAACGCGTTCATCAAACGCCCCAGACTCTGGCTTGAACTCTTGTCCGAATTCAAGGCCACTTGCACTCCCGTTCCATCCTTCACATTGCCACTGGTCATCAAGCGTGGAGGGATTCACCAAAGAACTTTACCCATCAACCTATCAACTTTGAAGAACCTTATAATCATCAACGAACCTATCTATAGCGACTCTGTGGAAGAATTCGTTCATACTTTTTCACCATTCGGGTTAAGCCCTTCTTCTATCTCTCCTTCCTACGGGTTAGCAGAAAATTGCACCTTTGTGTCCACTGCGTGGAGGAACTGTCACAGTGACAAAGATGGTGCTTATGCTTCTTCCAGCTTCCCAGATTTCCCAACTCACAACAAACTGTTACCGGTTGCAAGACTCGGAAACGTGGAGCAGGAAGACGTGGAGATTATGGTCGTAAACGAAGAAACCTTGGAGCCGAGTGAGGATGGCGTCGAAGGAGAAATTTGGGTTGCTTCACCAAGTAATGCTTCTGGGTACCTTGGCCACCCTAGTTTAACGAGAGAGGTGTTTCATGGAAGATTGAGAAACATGGTTAGTAAGTGCTTTCTTCGAACTGGGGACAAAGGCATCGTGAAAGGAGAAAAGAGATACCTCTTTGTTACTGGTCGATGTCAAGATGTTATGGAACTTCAAAACGGTGAGAAGGTTCATCCACATTACATAGAGACAGCAGCTTACAACAGTTGCCCCAAGTTACTCAGAGGAGGCTGCATTGCAGCGTTTAAAGTTTCAGCAACGGCGGTGGTTGTGGCAGAGATGCAGAGGTTCGAAAAGGATGTGGATGTGGTTGTGTTGAAGTGGGTCTGTGAGAGAATTAAGGCATGTGTTTGGAAGAAGGAGAAGGTAGAGATTGGATGGGTGGTTTTGGTTAAGAGTGAGTGTGTTCCCAAAACCACTTCTGGAAAATTGCAAAGAGGGAGGTGTAAGGAAAAGCTTCTTGCAGGGGACATGGTGATTCTGATGGAGATGCGATTTGAGAAAGATGTTACTGTTTTTACGAGAGCACAGAAGGTAGGAGAAGAAGCTTGGGAAGAGAAGGGTCACGTGACAAGATCCCTTTCATGTATGGACACTCCTAGCTCTCTAATATCTCTTCTGTGATATGGAGCATAATATGGGTCTAATATGAAAACTGTTGATTCTCAGTCAGCATATTTTCATCTCTGTATATCGATAAATCAATAAATGTAGGAATAAAAATACTCTTCCAGACCTATAAACTTGTATATATAACAAACGAAGAAAAAGAAATGGAAAATGATTTTTTCCACATTCAAAACAACCACTTAAAAACATGGTTTTAAAAAGGAAAATGATTTTTTGACTACTAAATTTTGTCAACTTTCTCTTATAACTTTAAGTATCATCTTCTAAATGGTTCTTCATTTCTCCATTTTCTTATTTTCAATATTTCAAGATCATTTAGAAGATGACACATCATGTTGTAAGAGAAAGTTGTCAAAAATTAGTAGTCAAAATATTATTGCCCTTTTAAAAATGTTATGATAATTAGAAAAAGTACAATCATATATTAACTATTAAATTTTGACAACTTTCTTTTACAATATGAAGTGTGTCATCTTTTAAGTGGTTTTAGAATATTGAGAATGAGAAAATGAAAAAATGAAAAATTACTTAAAAAATAACACATAAGGTTGTAAAAGAAAGTTATAAAAATATAATAGTCAAAAAATCATTTTCTATAGAAAAATTAAACTTTTTACGTAAAACTACCCATTTTTTATAGAGTAAGAGATTTTTATGATATTGCCTTTGAGAATTCTTATTCGATGGAGTGTTGATGATGATGTTAGGATTTTAATTTTTGAAATTTGAAATGATTTATGCTGATCTTTCACATGCATTTCTCTCCTTGCATGTGTTTCGTATGCTATTCGGTTACATTTTCCTGTCTTTGTTTCTAAAGTGTAGGATCATTTTGTTTGTCTTTGATTCTTAAGTCTAGGTTAATTTTGTTTGAATTCTATCTTTTTATAAGTGGAATTTATGAATTGCAATTCATATATACTCTTCAAGTGACTCTCATTTCTAACTGAACTCTTCACTATCCTAGATCAAAAGGTAACTAGAATTTTTGTCTTCAAGTGACTCTCTTTCAAGATATTCCTAATTGAACTATTTTGACGATTGTAGAATCAAAAGGTTACTAGAATTTTTGTCTACTGCTATTCCAAAGGTTTGAGGGGAGCTAATATGATATGCTTCTATTACTCCTTAAAAAATACATGTCTTATTAAAACTTTTTCACAACAGTTTTCAATTGACCAATTGACAGAGGTAAAAAGTATGTGTTCTTTTTGTTAGATGAAGAAAAGTCCATTTAGCAACTTTTCTTTGTAAGGATAAAAAGGTATAAGGTGTGTGTTCTCTTTGTAAGAATAAGGTTTTAGCAACTTTTCTTTGTAAGGATAAAAAGGTATAAGGAGTGTGTTCTCTTTGTAAGAATAAGGTACAAGGTAAATTTGTTCATAATTAAATTTTTTAAAATGAATGTCAATTTTTCTTACTAAATTTGAGGAGAGTGTATTATAAATTAAATGAATATGATTGAGGAGAAGAAGAAGAAGGAAAAAAAGGAAAGAGGAAGATGAGCAAAAGGAGGGGATGAAAATAGTGTGTACAATGATGACATGACAACAATGACAAGAATTGAGGAGCCATAGAATAAAGAAGAAGAGGAGGACGAGGAAAAAGAGAAGGAGGAGGATGATGAAAAGCAAGATTGGACGACAATGGCAGAAGAGGAGAAAGAAGAAAAGCAAAATGGAAGAAGGAGAAGAAAAAGAAGAGAATGAGTAAGAAGATCAAATCACGATATTTATCGACGAATATTTGCTGATGAATGATTATTTCCAAATTTAAATGGTTAATAATTACTAACAATATTTACTAGCAAATTTTTAGTAATCTACAACTACCAACAAAATTTTTTATTCATTAATAAACATTTTATCACCCTTTATTTTACTCTTGTTAATTTTACGTCACGGTAAATTTTATGTGTGAGTAAATCCATTTTTTTGTGTTCATTTAAGTTAAATTGAATTAAATGAAACATGATCTACATTTGATAGTTAAAATATATAATGTGGAAATAAATTAAATTGAGTAAATCCATTTTTTTGTTCATTTAAGTTAAATTGAATTAATGAAACATGATCTACATTTGATAGTTAAAATATATAATGTGAAACTAAATTAAATTGGTTTAAGATAGTCTTTTAAAAAGAAGTACTCAATTATATATGAAAAAATGAATTGGAACATTGTTGGACTTCATTCTTTCTAAAATTTTCGGCATAAAATCATTGAGTGACCAATGTGTTCACTGAACAAAATTCTTTTTTTTTTTCTTTTTGAAACTTGAGAAGGTTAGTCGCTAAATAACTATTTGTTTGTTGAACGAAATTCACTTAAATGAAAATCTAAAGGTTTTATTCATTGCACAACTAAAATGTTCAAAATGTGAATGAAATAATAATAATAATATTTTATATGGAGCGTAAAGATTTACAATTTTAATTCAAATTAAAAAAAAAAAATCTTCATCCTACTTATCGAATAAAAACATGATAACGTAATAGCTCGTAATTTAGCATATGATGTATTCAAATTTCAATTTAAATTGAAGACGTCTAAGTTTAAATAATTGTATCGGATACACACAAATATTAAAAAGGAGTTTGCTTACTGAATAATTAGTGTTATAAGGATATTAATGAATGAATAAGAAAGTGTAATGTTTGTATGATATTATCGTTTAAAATAAAATAATAAAATTTATAAGTTAAGAGATAGAATATACGAAATTTATTTATTCAATAACTTTGATTCACTTCATTTTATATTGTTCTCCACCTGATAGAAATTAGGTATATATATATGCTCAACAAGAAAAGTCATGTTCAATGAGGATGAAGTGTGGGCACATTCGTTGAAGGGCGTAGGTGTTGTTATGTCACACTCCAAATCAATTCTCAACACAGATATCACCCTTCCACTATACACTGTCTCAGTTGGCAAGGAAATGTATATAATTGTTCATCTCAATAACATTCTTTTCTTATCACTCGTCTAATGGTTCCCCTTTAGGTGCCTGTGCGGGAGCATTGCTCGGTGAAGAAGAAGAGTCTGAATCTTCAAACTCTTCATCATCACTGTCTGGTTCCCCCGTAGGTGCACTTGTTGGTGCACTTGTCGGTGCCCCTTCACCTTCCTCAGAATCATCATCGAATTCGGGTGTTCTTGTTGGTGCTTCCGCTGGCGCAGTCGTTGGTGCTTCGGTAGATGCTTCATCGTCTGACTCTACCGGTGCCTCTGCAGGTGAGAAAGAACCTTCCGGTGCACCTGCGGGAGAAATATCCTCGTCCTCATCTTCATCGTCCTCGTCCTCGTCTTCATCTTCATCTTCAGGTAAAGCATCTGGTGCTCCAACTGGTGAATCTGCCATTGATCCCGCGGGTGAAATGTCCGTTTCTGCCATTGATCCCGCGGGTGAAATTTCCGTTTCTGCCATTGATCCCGCGGGTGAAATTTCCGTTTCTGACATCGATCCCGCGGGTGAAATTTCCGTTTCGTGGCTTGCACTTGCACTACTTTTCCCCAAAACAGTAGTTAACCGCACAAAATTAGTTTCAAATTAACCACAATTTCAAAAATATATTCACTGATTATTTAATTTTTGTAATGCTAAAGAAATTCGTGGTAGAAAATTTGGAGAATGAAAAAAGTTGAAGTGATTATGATTTCTTACCTGTCGGTGTCTAAAAAGTCGGCCAAGGATGTTCCTTGGCCTTCATCGGCGTCATCGTAGGAAGAGGAAGAAGAAGAGCCAGAGCCAGAGCCAGAGGAGGCGCCACTTAGGGCTGAACCGAAGTAATCACTGACAGCATCCTGGGTGGTGCCCCCACCAATAGCTTGCTGGGCCTGGTCCAATGCGTCTTGGGAGAGGCCTCCCTGATCCAATAGATTCTTCCAATCATCTTCCTGGCCCAAAACGAATGGCAGAGCCAACACCACCGAAAACACCAAAACTAATGATATCTTCGCCATTTTCCCCTTATTCCTTTACCCTGGAGTCAAGGATTGCAGAAACGCCTTGGCAATTAGTGAACCAAGGGTGGCAACGATATGCAACTTTGTTCATTACAATCCGCTCTTTTATATACACTGCCACAACCCATTTTAGCCCTGCTCTTTTTCTCACGACCCCGATTTTCCCGTTCTCGTTTCTTATCTTTAGAAATTTTCATTTTCCGTTTTCTTTTATTTTAGTTTCTCTACGCTGCTGTTGCCACAACCCCTTCGCTGCTGCTTTTTCCTCGCTCTCCATTTTTTTTCTTCTTAAGAATAGCCACGTCCTATTTTTTTTCTTCGCTGTCCGTAATATTGAATTTCATAATTTGTCAAATATGTTTACCTATTCTGAGTTACACGTCCTTTCTTAGGAGCTTTTCTATTTTGGAAAGACAGCTTTTTTATTTCTTAGCCAAATATATTCTCCCAATTACATGTGTCATATACTTCACTCTGTGACTGCATCAAATGGACCACATTCTTATGAATATTATAAGTATGGCTCTCTAATCATATTTAAACATTTATTTTAATAAGATATGTATTACCTATATAAATTTTAAACATGTCGCTACGTAATGGATAATAGAAAATAATTCCTATCATAGTTATTGGGGATAAATTTTGAATAATGATACTTCCACACACAAACATTTTTTAAATTCATTTGACATTATCTTTCATTATTTTTTTACAAATACAAACTAACTTTTTATGACTATTTTTCTATCTTTAAAATGTGTTTTCAAATAAATATTAAGTGTGTCAAAGTATTATTATTCATAAATTTTCTTTCGCTTAGAATTGTGGGAGAGAGGGAGAGAGTTTATATATATATATAAACTTATTCTTCTGTTTTATTGTCCCATTATCGCAGTAATTTTTTTTATGCGTTATTATTGCTTTTGCTATCTGCGGTAACCTTATTGGTGTGCAAACCATGCACTGTGTGTGCTTTTGTATATGATTTTTTTCCCACCTTAATGCTCAAATATTAAATTTTATTTGGGCTCGCCAAAAAGATTGATGCCCCACCCGTGTTTGCATTATTCTCGAAATTAAATATGTTTGGTGTTTTCTTTTAGCATTTGTGAAAAATTATATTCTATCAAGGAATATTGTACTTAATCGTCGTGTATAGGTTGAATGAAATATAAAGGTTGGGGCTGTCAGTTGGAAATTCTTGTGGATGTGTCCTTAAAAGAATAATATACAGTTAATATAAGCTTTATTAGTGTACTTTCAATAGTTAATTTCGAACACGAAAATGTTTCACGTAAGATCTGATTGATATAACACCTTTCTTCTTTGTCTCATTCACATTGGTCTATGAGGTCTCTCTACTCGACTCCTTATAAAATATTTTTCTTTTACAAGTAATCGTTGATGATAAATCGAGATACATATATGGGTAAAAGTGAAAATTAATTAAGGCAGAAGCCAGACAGCATGTAAGTATTCTGTGCATATGTGCTAACCCATATACAAAAAAAATAAATAAAAAATACTCACATTACACAGTACTATAAAATACCTTACATAGGTTTGTACAACATTTTTAATAGAAGTATTTTTTATCCTTCTAAAACACAGTACTTTATAGTCTTAAAACTTAAAAATTACCTCTATATATATAAATTGTCAAAACAAAACAACCATATGTTACGGTTAACGTAGAATACCATTTACATCAAAATCGAGTTGATTCACTTGTGTGCTTGATATAGATCAAGCTTTAATTAGTATCAGTAAAATATTGTTAATATTACTGTGTCTCTTGTTTTAAATAAAATGTTCCACTGCAATTTTACTGTTTGTAAAACTATCTGTCGTATCAGTCTTTTTACCTTCAACCATATTAAATTCCAACTCCGTTAGAAAATTAGTCTTTGTTCTAGACGTATCCAGTTAGTATTGTGTTTATGTTTGAGATTTTGACATGTAGCTGAAAGAGTAAAATTAAATGATTAACAGGTGTCTAGCCATTCAAACTTGTCACTACATACAGTTTTTAATATCCAGAAAAGTTACATATCGCATGATATTTCTTACAAATTACAATTGGGTGAATATGACGGGAACAGAAACACACAGCAAGTGAGCACACCAACATAAATTGCACATGCCTTCGTGGAAACTTGCAACTCCACAGTGCTAAAGTGCTTGCTTCATCGGAGAGTCAGATTCCTCATTCGCCTGGTGAACAAAACAATAAGCTTATATTCAGAGTAAGAACAAATTCAGCCTTTTAAGGTCTGCATAAATAAGTAGACAACTGCATGTGCCAAAAAACTACACCCAATGATTACAGGTGATTTAAGGAGGGTGCTAATATCCCCGAGGGTGAAGATAAACGTCGATGCATGAATCAATGATTATTACCCAATACCATATCGACATGTTGATAATTATTATATTACTAGCCTCACCAAGGACATTATCCAAACCAATAGATCTCAGGTGCATGTGACATGAAACTTGATGGATCAAATTTCACGTGCTCTCTGCTTTTAACAATATTATAAAAAATCACCGTTTCTTGGGTTGCTGTTACAATTTCTCAGGACATTCTGATCATTGTAATCAGAAGCTCCAAAACATGAGATGTGAGAACTATTTTGAAACAGAAAGACTAACGAAATTGGCAATGCAGATGCAAAGGGTGATTTCCTCCTCATGAAATTTCCTCAAACCTCTCAACGATTTTTGGTATTTGCAACAAGAGTTATTTCCTCCTCTAATACAAGTGAGGAATAATAGAGGATAACACAAAAAATGAAAGAAATAACATAACGCACATTCTAACGAGAGTGGTATTGTAAGATAAAGTTTGCAAACACGTACTACTATGAAATCTTCTTAAGAAAAGAAGTGAAATACAAGACATTGTTACCTTTGTTCATTGTCAATTTGTCTTCCATTGATGCCGGCACCTCTGTACCTGGGTAGTGGAATCTGGTCACGCTCAATTCGAATGACATCTTCCTGGAGAATCTCATAGTGCATTTTCACCTCTTCTACGGATTTTCCCCCGACAGCGTTGGCCACATGTTGCCACCGATTTGGGTCGTCAGGGCCATGAACAGCAAGAGCATCCTCAAAACGTCTATTCTCTTCTCGTGTCCAACCCATGAATCGAGTACCGTGTATCTGAATGTGTTACAGAGAGTGAAGCAAGAAGAGAACAGAAAAAGAGTTATCAGAAGATAGCAAGAGTGTGTGTAGGTGAGTGTGTTGGAGTGGGTGGTTAAATAAGGGAGAGTGAATGAAGTGATGTGCAAGTTGGCGAATACTTTTTAGGGATTCAACAAGATATGATTCCCTTGAGAAGGGTATGTGAAGCGGGGTCAGGTACCCTTTCCCAAGTCCATTTCATTTGGATTTGATCCCTTAAGGGTTATAAACCTATGATATGAGTCTATGTACGTGACCTTTTCATTTGATGTTGGACTCAGTATTGTAATCTCATTTGTTCAGATTTTTACAGGCTGGTGGTGGTGGCGGTGGGATTAGATACCAATTCCCACTGCAATACAGATATATATATTCCCTAACAATATGTAAGGCTAAGATATTCTTCTTCTTCTTTCTAAGATGGATACAGAATAATAATCCTGTCACTTATTTTGCAACTTGTGACGGGTAATATACTTTCTCCATCACCCATTAATATATTTTTCATTTCAAATCACCATTGCATTGCTTCAGAGCCTCATCAATTACTTCACATAACTACCATTAGATAAAAGAATTGGAATGGAAACTTACTTGTTGATTCTGTGGGTTTAACTAGGGTTACTTTTTCTGCAGTCGGTGATTACTTGTTGGATGAAGTTTGCGTGCCTGAGAGGTGAAAGATTGCTCAGTTTTGGACAGTGATTTGCGTTTGGCTCTGTCAATGCCATTACTGGGATTTATTTATATTGCTCTGTTTTCCAGTTCCAGAACATGTGCTCCTTTCTGTTCTCACCCTTACTTGTGTTGTATGTGGAGTCATTGGTTCGGTGCCAGAATTTCACTATGCAAATTGTAACCATGAGTAGAAACAGAAACAGATTCAATATAGTTGATTATTAATATTTTTATTTATTATTTTTTGGAAAATAAATAATTAGTTTAGTATAAAAAATATTAATACATTTCATTTTTAAATATTAAGTATGTATTCATTTATTTTAACTATTAGCTGAGTTTAAATAAAATTAACTAAATTTAGTTTTTTTTGTTAAAATTGTGATTTTTTATTGTACAAAGTCAATATTTATGATTCTAAATTAATAATTTATCTCTTTTTATATCATTATTTTAATTATTTATTATTGTAATAAAAGAGATAAAATATTTTAAGAGATTATAATTGTATATTTTAAGATATTTATTTATCTGTAATTGATTATATTACATTTTCCGTTGTAATTGAGTAGTAATTAGCTGATGCAAATAGTATTTTTTACGTAAATATGTAAGTTTTCTTTGCAAAAAAAAATGGGTTCGTAGCCACATCATGTGGCAATTAACACTACTGATTCTAGTTTATACAAATTCTTGTAATATGCTTAAGGTTTGAATTTTTCTTTTTTCAGTTTTTATGTGGTCTTCTTTGATTTTTTTTTTTTTTTTTTTTTTGTGTTGGTTTTA